>ERZ779869.101-NODE-101-length-114029-cov-7.740257_pt1 | contig 114029 bp, 95 predicted proteins | sample MGYA00511557_ERZ779869 | MGnify/ENA primary metagenome ERZ779869 (study PRJEB29588, sample SAMEA2154620) | human gut metagenome | biome: human gut; feature: human-associated habitat; material: faeces | place: Denmark | collected 2008/2010 ... | reverse complement strand
AACTCGGCTTTTTTTACCAGTGAACTAGTATTGCACATCAATCCCTCAAAAACTTCCAGTAAAACATCTTTGTCCTTTGCTTCTATGCCTTGGTCTTGTATGTCGATTATAAATACATTATTATGCTTTAACATCTTAATCCTCCTTATCTTTTTCTCTATAGCTAAAGTAACGCTCTTATTGGCACACAAGTCCAGTAAATAATGCATTGAAAATCAATAATTATTCGATATTAAACCATTTCATACAGGTCGCGAGAAGATGATCGTAATCTTCGTTGGTGGCCTCCTTGCGGAATACCTCTCGTTCTTCTTTAGACAATCCAGCTTTGCGCATCGCCGTCAGGCATCTGCCGATTATGCTAAACGCATTACCATCCAATCCCACTAATTGCACGTGGATTTCCGGATATTTAACTCCATTTCTCATTTTAATTTTCCTTTCTTAAAATAATGCATCAGCACCACGCTTCCGCTTACAATGCAATGAATGCTTGGAAAAAAGGAGAAGTCCAGTTAATAATGCACTATTTTTAATTATAAGTAATTGAATTATAATAATATTTTTAATATAGGGAATTTACTGGCTATAATTCGGACGCTTAAAGGGGAACAACTTTTTTGTCGTACAATATACCACCTAAAAACAGTATATCCTACCTAATGCCGATAATGCACCAATCAGAACCTGAGTAATTATTAAAATTCCAAGCAAACGAGAGCATGAAATCGGCTTCGGTTAGACGCTTTTGCATAAACTCGGACAAATATTCAGTTTTTGCTGTTTCATGCCTGATATAATTTTGATAGGCTAGCGCAAACTCCGTTTTAAATTTTTCCTTAAACTTCGCAAGGGGAAGCACCAGTTGCTCACCGGTGCTCCTGTTTTTTACGGTAATCAGCATTGTTAATCCTCCACCTTAATGCCGAGGTAACGACAGTAACTTGAACCTGACGGATCGGCGTAAAGCGCACGCTTGCCTTTGCAAGTCAGCTCCACAACCGTCCTCCAGCCATCCTCACAACCTCCTTTACCTTTCAAAAAATCATAATCACGAAGCGGGTATTTCTGAATTTCATGATATTGTTCACGGGTAAGTTTTATTGTTTCGGTAATTGCGACAATTCCGGCTCGTTCCGGATAACGCTCGCTCATATCCAAAACTTCCTTAATGTCGCTAGGTTTTCGGATTAGGTAGGTTTTGACTGTTCTCATTTTTCGTCCTTTCAATCGTTGGTTTCGTTGTATTCCAATGAATGCTTGGATTTCTGAAGTTATCCAGTTAATTCTGCATCAATATCCGAACTTTCCGCATTATTGTTAAGAAGCTCCGCTTTTTTACCGGTATATTCTTCCCAACGCCGCACTATCACATCGCAAAACTTCGGATCTAGCTCCATTAAACGTGCTTTGCGCCGAGTTTTTTCGGCCGCAATAAGCGTAGAACCAGAACCTCCGAAACCATCCAAAACAATATCCCCGACCTTTGAACTGTTATTAATGGCGCGTTCCACGAGTTCCACCGGTTTCATAGTGGGGTGGAGGTCGTTGCGGACAGGCTTGTTATATTCCCAAACGTCCGATTGGTCGCGGTCACCACACCAATAGTGCTTTTTATTATCAGCCCGCCAGCCATAGAGGATTGGCTCATATTGCCGTTGATAGTCTGCACGGCCGAGAGTAAATGTGTTCTTTGCCCAGATGATAAAGGTCGACCACTTGCCACCGGCGGCGACAAAAGAAGAGTAAAGCGTGTGCAACTCGGAAGAACTCATGCATACATAAGCGGCACCTTTGTTAAACATCATAAGGTTGGAAAGGCTATCGGTCAAAAATTGCACAAAGCCATCGCCGAGGTTGTCGTTCATAATTTTGCGACCGCCAAGCGTCCCGGCATGATAACGCAAGCTGTCTTTCATCGTTGCCCCATAATTCACGTTATACGGCGGATCGGTAAAAATCATATCCGCTGTGTCATCAGCCATTAACTTCTTAAGGTCATCAACCATTGTCGTATCGCCGCAGAGCAGTCGGTGTTCACCTAAAATCCACATATCGCCGGACTTGGTTACGGCTTCCTCTGGCACTTCGGGAACTTCGTCCTCATCAGTGTCGCCGCTAGGCTCAGACTCTCCAAACGCATCTAGTTCTTTTAGTTCGTCCAATGAAAATCCGAGAAGGTCTAAATCAAAGTCCAAATCGCCAAGCTCTTTCATTTCAAGAGCAAGCATTTCTTCGTCCCATCCGGCATTAAGAGCGATTTTGTTGTCGGCGATAACGAGCGCGCGCCGTTGCGTTTCGGTCAGATGCGGCAACCGAACAATCGGAACTTCTTTTAGTCCCATACGCTGAGCGGCAAGCAAACGGCCGTGCCCGGCGATAATCACATCATCCGCCCCAATCAAAATCGGATTGGTAAAACCGAACTCCTTAATACTCGCCACGATTTGCGCAACCTGTGCGTCATTATGTGTCCGAGAATTGCGCGCGTAAGGGATGAGCTTATCCACCGGATAATTCTCTTGAAATTCCATAAATTTCTCCATAAAAAAGCTGAAGTGACCAGCCAGAATTAAAGCCGACCAGCCGATAAAAAGAAGACACCCCCGAACGCCTTGTGTATCAAGGGTTTCAAAAATGGGGCGACCAGTAAACAAAAAGCTGTTTCGCTAGAAATGCGCCGCGGCTTGCGTCCCCGCATACGCTCCAAGCCGAGGAAGGACCCGCTCGGTTTTATGCAATGCCATTGCGGCAAAGTTTGGCAAAAATAGGTTTGTTAAGGTCAAGTTCTTCCACCAACTCAAAAGGTTTCTTATTAAATTCAATCGTGGTTGATGTTGTCACGCCGTCTTTGATTGTTTTAACCGTTGCGCTCGGCAACTCGGCTTTTCCGATGCAACTTGATAGATAAACAAAGCACTCATCGTTATCTTCAAGATACTGCAAAGCCAAGCGGCGGGCATAAATGTTAATCGTGACGTCAGCCTTACTACCGTCTTTCGTCCATGGGCTACCGCCACCAATCGGAGCGGATGTGCCATAAAAATCGCACGCAAGCTTGCGCCCGGTCACGCCGCAATCAGCAACGGAAGAATGAGTTTTGAATGTTCCCGTGCCGTTGATAATCAAATTATCCGGTATTTCTCCAAGTGTCTGCACAATAAAAACCGTTAAGTCCTCGGGAACAAGCATAGGAATTGCAACCACAGCGGTTTCAATATGGTCAAAATCGTTTAGCGTAATCTGCGTTTTAATATCAATTCCGAGATTTTTGCTGTCCCTTGCTTTGATATAAAGAGCGTTGTTAAGCAGGCGGGCGAGATATTGCTCCTTGCTGATTAGCCCGTCATTTTTGCAAGCATAACCGACAAACACTCCCTGATCACCCCAACCGGTTGCAATGCCTTGCGTGATTTCCGAAGACTGTTTCCCGATTAGGTTGATAATGTTTAGCCGGCGAACGTCAATCGCATAATTTCCCCAACGGTCGGCGTAAAGCTCATCATAGCCGATTTCACGAAGAGCGTTCTTAACAAACTCTTCCAAATTAGATAAATCAACATTGCCTTTAATCTCGCCGCCCAGAACAACGGTGTTGTCCTTAACCATAACTTCAACAGCATATTTTACTTGCTCGTCTTGGGCAATCATTTGGTCTAAAATATAACTCGAGATGTAGTCCGCTGTTTTGTCGGGATGTCCGAGCGACACAGCTTCCGCCGTTTTCTTCATCTGCATTCCTTTCTTGCATAAAAAAACGCCCGCAAACAGCAAGGTCGGCGGACGATAAAAAAACATAAGAAAAGGGATGATTTCATAACTCATCCCTGATTATACCCTCATTAGTAGGACATTTTTACAAAAGTGTCCATAGCAAAGATGTCCTAGACATTTTTACTTCCCTTGATAAAAAACTCAATTTTCATCAAAGCCTTGGAATGCCTAGCGCACAAATTGCTTTTACATAATCCGAACTCTCGGCACAGTAGTTTCCACGGTATTCTGTTGGCACGCTTCCACACAAGCCGCCGTTCATCAACGGCTAAAATTGGCAACCACTCTAAAACCACACGTTCCCATAAAGCAATTTGCTCCTGATTAGGGCGAATTTTGAGCGGTTTCTTCTCCATGAAAATCATTTCTTGCGGCGTGTAAACAATCTCCGGCATACAGCATCGATATTTCGGCGCACGAACCGGAGGTAACAAACGATCGACATAAGCGGCGGTTTCCAAATCATCTTTGATTCTTTCAATAACTTCGTCAGTCATTTTGCACCGCCTTTACCTTGCCCAGCATATCCGCGCAGATATCGGCCATTGTTTCCATCTCGGAAAATTCCAGTCCGTTTTCTTTGCAAAACCATTTTCGGACAGCCTTTTTCCAATCGAGAGCAATATATTTTTTGCCGTTCATCCAACCACGTTCCTCATTCCAGCGCACAAAGGCAACCGGATCGATTGTGTAACCGCTTTCTTTCGCATACGCCGCAACCTCATCCACGCTCGGCGCGCCGACATATTTCTGTTTATCCACACTTTCCACCGCTTTATCTTTCTCTCCAGAATCATTTACATTTACAGATTCATTCTCCTTCTCCGACTCATCTGATGGGGAAGTCGTGGTGGTTGCTTGCGTTTTGCTAGAGCTTTGCTTCAATTTTGCTTGGCGTTTGCTTCCACCTTTCGCGCCGTTGGCTTGCCGCATTTCACGCATTTCCAAATATTTGGCGTTATTTTTCTCAATTGTTTCCTGAAGCATTTCAAAACGTTGCCTGACAAGCCCCGACATTTTAAAAGAAACGCCGCCGTAAAAGTTCGTTTCACACAGTGCGATTATCAAATCCGCCACCTCGTTTTTCCTAAAATTATGCACAGCGGCGAGAAAATCCGCCGGATACAAAACAAATGACGTCTTCTTATCCATTTTGCCCTCCGTCCTTAGAGGCCTTTTTGATATTTTTAATGCCCTGTATCCACTCCAAAGCAAGACTGGTGCGGCGGACTTCTTCGCTGATTTGCCGTTCCAAACGGTTGAGGGCGGACATTTCCAGTTCCAAAAGATAAATGACCGGAATTTTGCGAATTTCTTCCGTGATGTAAACCTGACGTTCTTTATTTTTCATGGGTGTTCCTTTCAAAATTTGTTAATGACAACAGGAACACCTGGAAAAAATCAAAAACCGTTTCCATTATTTTAGTTTTTTTCGCACTTTTTCAAAAAACTTATAAATGGTCTTTTTACTGACACGCAAATCCTTGGATATTTGCTCGATGCTTTCTCCCAAAAGAACACGCTCGATAAATTCCATTTCCTTAGGCTCGGCATATCGGGCTATGTCTTCGACAACAAGCCTCGCATCCGTGTTTTCCGCAAAAGAAAACTCCTCATCGGCATCATAATCGGCCAATGAGGAGTATAAGAAATCGCGTCGCTGATATCTTTTAATTAACAAGTCCGAGGCGTATCGCTTGACAGCGTGAACCACCAAGGCTTCATCCGCGTCGGGAACTTCGTAAAACCGCTTCAAATAGAACAACAGCAGGTCTTGCAAAATATCTTCTCGATCTTCATAGGAAAACAACGGGGTTGACAACAATCTTCGAATTTGCGACAAGATTGTTATGCGGACATACTCGGGTAGTCCGCTAAAAATATTTGAGTTCATAAAATAAACCTCTTAAACTATTGATTAGAGGTTTATTGTGTTTCCTAAATTATAAATGAACAATGTTAAATAAATTCAACTCTAAATAGAATTATGCTTGACAGTATGTGCGCCCAATGTTTTTTTATTTATTCATCTTGTGTAAAAATCTGTGTAAAATCAAACGGAAAATCCATATTTAATTCGCTGGTCCCGCCAAAGAATTGGAATTTCCGATTCCAATACCTTATTTAGGCTTAATGTTTTTGGGTATACTCCATCTATGATAGCTGTCACTATATCCGGGGCTAAATAAGTCAAACGCAAGACCTTGCCGACATATTCACGGCTCAAACCTTCGCTTTTAGCCAAGGCATCGATAAACAACCCTTCTTTTTTAATTTTATCTTGCCAAACAAATGCTTTTATCAATGCCAAATAAAGGGGATTATTCTCATCCGGTTTGTATTTTTCCGGAGCGAAAATTTTAAGAGAGCCGCGTTTTCTCCTTAAACAGACACGGTGCATTACTTCATTTTCCTCGCCGTCAATGTTATTCGGAAACAGCTGTTCCTTGAATTCGCCGTCCATTAACTCAATCGCCAAATCGGTGTACATGATTTTGATACGATCAACATCAACACGAACTTTTTTAATCAACAGTATTAAAAGCTGTCTTTGCGTGATGGCCGACAAATGATGCATAAAATCATCACCACATTTCATCTTGTCGATGATTTGTACGTCTTTTATATCCGGTCTGGCAATTTTAGCTTGCTCAATCAGTCCGGAAAGAATTTTGGGAGATTTAATAATTTGCGCCATCTGCCGCAACACAAAATTATCCATCTCTCCGGCAGGAACGCTTCCGACATGGCAATTGTTAAAACCTTCTTTGACTGCTCTCGCCGAAGTGTAATATTCATAAACTTTGTTCTTTTTATTTGATTTTGTGGAAACCATTGCCGACTGACAACAATCGCAGTAAATAAAACCTTTTAAAAGGGCGTGTTCCACAAAACGGGAGGGGGAGAGTCGTCCGGCTCGATTTTGTTTTTTTATTTGTTGAACCTTGTCAAAAAGTTCTTGCGACACAATCGCCTCGTGCTGTCCATCGTAAACTTTATCCTTATGCGGAACTTTACCCACGTAAAGCACATTTCTCAACATCTTGCTCACACGCGCGTGGGTAAATTTTCCGTTTCCTTTGCCCATGGTGGTGTATCCGTTGTTATTAAGCCATTCCGCCACCATTGTTTCAGAGCGAAAAAGAAGATATTTTTCAAAAGCCAATCGCACAATCGCCGCTTCATCGGAAATAATCGTTAGTTTTTTATTGATGGTTGTGTAACCGATGGGCAGGTTACCCCCCATCCACATGCCTTTTTTCTTGGAAGCGTCAACTTTGTCCCGAATGCGCTCGGTGATAACTTCACGTTCAAATTGGGCGAAAGACAGCAAAACGTTTAACGTGAGCCGTCCCATGGAATCATAAGTGTTGAAATTCTGCGTGACGGAAACAAAAGAGCATTGATTACGATCAAAAACCTCGACAAGTTTTGAAAAATCAATCAGCGAACGGGTAAGCCTGTCTATTTTGTAAACGACAATCATATCAACCATGCCAGCCTCAACGTCTTTTAAAAGTTGTTGAAGCGCCGGACGTTTCAAGGTGCCGCCGGAAAATCCTCCGTCATCGTAATGAGTGGGGATTATCTCCCAGCCTTGATAGGCTTGGCTCTTAATATAATTTTCACCTGATTCCCGTTGTGCTTCCAGCGTGTTAAACTCTTTATCCAAACCATCTTCGGTTGATTTACGAGTGTAAATGGCGCATCGCATCGTTTTCATTTACTTTCTCCCAAGCCAAAGAAGAAGCGGCCTGAAATTCGTTTTCCCGTTATTTTTTGTGCCACTGCCGACAGACTTTTATAATAAATTCCTTCAAATTGGAAACCTGCGGTTGACACAATCACGTTGTATTCACGCCCTCTATACGTCTTCACCAAACGTGTCCCGACCGGAGGCAAAAAGCCCGTGTCATCCGTTTCCGAGCGTTTCAGAACCGTTTTGCCCAACAATAAATCTTTAACATGCGCAGGCACGCCACCATACGCCAATTCCTGCATCCGATAGGCGAGCCTTGGAATGTAAAACCGTTTGGTTTTCCAAATCGGTTCGCTGTCAAAATATTGTCTCCACATTTCTTTCAACTCGCCAACACTCATATCGTTCAGCCGTAAAACATCGCTTTCAATCATTTTCAACTCCTTTTTCAACAATATGAATGCTCTTTATTCTCTTATTATCCACTCCTTTCTGCGGTAAGTCGGAACTATTTTGCCCATCAATCAAAGCTAAAAGTTCCGGTAGTAAAATTTTGATAATTTTTTGAATGTCTGTCATTTTGAATCTCCGACAGGAACACCCGAAAAAAATCAAAAATCGTTTCCAAAATTTTCAAAAAAAAATAGCATCTGTTTGAAATAAAATAAAAAATATTTGTATCAATAACATTGGTATTTATGCGCCGGGATACAAAAAAGGAACTTTCATCAAAAAAGCACCAAAAAAAATCGAAACGAGGAAAACGCTTGAAGGTCGTGTTTTTGACGTGTTTGACCTTCAAAAAAGTATATATTTGCGGCTTTTTTAGCCAGTTTTTAGCAAAGAATAGGAAAAAAAGATGTTAAGACACGCCCATCAGAATAAAAAACAAACTCCGCTGTTTTTGGGGATTTGCAGGGTATTGCGGATACAAAAAAAGAGGAAGTATAAACTTCCTCTTTCGTAAATGGTTGCGGGGGAAGGATTTGAACCAACGACCTTCAGGTTATGAGCCTGACGAGCTACCGGGCTGCTCTACCCCGCGATATATGAACGCTGCCTGAACAACAAACAGACATATAACCCTAAAAAAAATAGTTGTCAATAATAATTTTTAATATTTTGCAATTTTTTTGCCCGATGGTATAACGAAAGCATAAATTTGCCAAACCTTGATAAGGAAAATGACTATGCAGGAAACTGTATCCGCGGAAGAAAAGGATATTACCCGCAATCCCGACCGCAAACTGGGCATCGTTGCCGGCGGCGGCGAGTTGCCCAAGCGGCTGATAGACTGGTGCCGTGCGCACAATCGCCCGTATTATGCTCTGGCTATTCATGCCAATGCCGATGAAAAGATTTTTACTAAAGACGTGGCGCACGAATGGATACGGATAGGGCAGGCCGGCACCGGATTTAAACGCTTTAAGGAAGAGGGCGTTAAGGAAATCGTTCTGATAGGCACCATTAAACGGCCGACGTTTTCCGAACTGGTGCCGGATTTGCGCACCGCGGCGTTTTTTGCCAAACTCGGCGCCAAAGCTTTGGGCGATGACGGTATTCTCCGTGCCTTGGTAAAAGAAATCGAGGCCGACGGGATGAAAGTCGTCGGCATTCAGGAAGTTGTTCCGGATTTGCTGGCGCACGAAGGCGTGCTGACCAAAAAGAAGCCTGATAAAGCCGATGAAGAAGATATTCGCCGCGGCGTAGAAGTAGCTTCCGCTTTGGGCAAGCTTGATGTCGGCCAGTCGGTTATTGTCCAGCAGGGGCTGGTTTTAGGCGCTGAGGGAATAGAAGGAACCGACAGGCTGATTAAAAGGTGCGCCGATTATGTGCGCAAAGGAAAGGCCCCGATACTTGTAAAACTGCGCAAGCCTCAGCAGGATATGCGCATCGACCTGCCGACCATCGGCACGCGCACGGTGGAAAACGCGCATAAAAGCGGCCTGAAAGGGATAGCCGTCCACGCCGGAAACACCCTGATAGTCAATGAGCCGGAAGTGATAAGGCTGGCAAACGAGTATGGCCTGTTCATCAAAGGCATAATTCCGTCGGAGTATGAAGCATGAAAATATATCTGATAGCCGGGGAACCGTCGGGAGATATGCTCGGCGCCCGTTTAATGCACGCGTTGAAAGAACTTGCGCCGGAGGCGGAATTTGCCGGCGTCGGCGGCGAAAATATGAAAGAGGAGGGGCTTAAATCCCTGTTTGATATCAGCGACCTGGCGGTTATGGGGCTGGCGGAGGTTATTCCGAGCATTCCGAAAGTCCTGCGCCGCATTCGCGAAACCGTCGCCGACATCGCCGCCCAAAAGCCGGACATTGTCGTTACCATAGACAGCTGGAGCTTTTCCTCCCGCGTGCATAAAGCCCTGCGCCGCCAAAAGATTAAAGTGCCGCAGATGCATTATGTCGCGCCGCAGGTCTGGGCGTGGAAAAAGGGACGGGCCAAAACGATGTATAAGTATGTAGACCGCCTGCTGACACTGTTTCCGAACGAACCGGCATATTTTATCCCCCATCATCTGCCGTCGGATTTTGTCGGGCATCCGGTAATCGAAAATACGGTGCCGGAAACGGCGGCGGAAGAATTTTGCCGCAAGTCGGGTATTTCACCTGATAAGCGGATTGTCCTGATTTTGCCCGGTTCGCGCCATAACGAGGTCAGCCGCCTGTTGCCGGTGTTCCTGGAAGCCGCCGCGCTGCTGCGGCAAAAATACGCCGACTTGCAGTTTGTCCTGCCCACAGTCAAGACCGTAGAGCAGCAGGTGCGCCGTATGGTGGCGGAAAACGGCGCCGATGATGTGATGATTGTCGCAGGCCGGCAGGAACGCAACGGGGCGAGGGCAGCCGCCTCAGCGGCAATGGCGGCGTCTGGAACCGTGTCGCTGGAACTGGCGATAATGAAAATCCCGCATATCATCGCCTATAAGGTTGCACCGCTGACGGCGTGGCTGGCGCGCCACCTGCTGAAAATCCGTTCCGTCAACCTGCCCAATATCCTGATGAACGATAGTACTGTGCCTGAGCTTCTGCAGGAAGCATGCACGCCTGAAAACGTGGCGGGCGAGGTGGCGAAATTTCTGGATACGGAAAATGCAGCCCCGCGTACCCAATTTCAAAATAAAATGGAAGAGCTGCGCCGCCTGATGGGCGCGGGCAAAATAAACCCGAGCCGCCGTGCTGCGGAAATCGTGCTGCGGGAGATAAATGGCGCCAACGCCTCATCTGCTGCCCTAGACGCTTCCATCACGCCAATTTTCGCCGGTTCGGACGCTTCCACCACGCCAATTTCCGCCGGTTCGGACGCTTCCACCACGCCAATTTCCGCCGGTTCGGACACCTCCGCGGCACCGCATAAAATCCCTGAACCCGCCGCCCGCGTTGCTCCCGAAAGGCTGTCCGCCCCGGCACCTCGGACACCGGAGGCATAATCCGGTGAGGTGGTGGCTCCGCAAACAATGGCTGCGGTTGAAGCTGTATGCGGCCGAAAATTATCAAAACGAGGCGGAAAGCCTGATAATCTGGTATGCTGTAGCTTTTGCATCCGGCGCGGCGTTTTACTTTGCATTGCCGCTGGAACTGTCGGCCTGGGTGATTGTCGGCTATCTTGAAGCCGTGCTGCTGTTGTTGTGGCTGACGCGCCGCCGGGACGGGCAGTTCAAGCTCCTGACGTATGCCGCGGTATTTTTGCTCGGGCTGAGCATGGCCAAGGCCGATGCGATGTACCGTGCCCGCAATCTGGAGCATGACTTGCCTGAAATCAGCTATTTGCGCGGCCGGGTTAAGGATATGGATTATAATTCCAACAATCGCCCGCGGCTGTTGTTGTCCGATGTCAATAATTTCGAGCGGGACTTGAAAGGCGATTTCCGCATCAGCCTGAATTTTTCCGAACCATGGCTGAAACCCGGCATCTGCGTTGAACTTGTCGCCAAACTGCCGCAGGGATTTACGCCCAACCCGCTGAGCAACTATAAGTTTGACCGAGCTAACTTCTATAAAGGCTTGAGCGCTGTCGGCTATACTGTCGGCCCCGTATTTCAGGTAGAATGCCCCGCCGTGGCGGCAAACCCGGCAGCGGATACGATAACCCGTATTCGGACGTACATCAAGGAGCTGATTGACGCCAACACTCCCAAAGACGCCGGCGCCATCACCAAAGCGCTGACCATCGGCGACCGCAGTACGATTTCCGAACAACTGAATAACGATTACCGCACCTCGGGTCTGGCGCATTTCCTTTCTATTTCCGGAATGCACATGAGCATTATTGCGCTCTTGGTCTTTTTCCTGATACGTGCAACCCTGTTTCCGTTGGGCGAAGGGCGGTACGATTTGCGCAAACCCGCCGCCGTCGTATCCGTTTTCTTTACGTTTGCGTATTTTCTTATTTCCGGGCAGAGTGTTTCCTGCATCCGCGCGTTCGTGATGACGACGCTGGTTTTGGTTGCCGTTTTGTTTAACCGCCGTGCCGTCTCGCTGCGCCTGTGGGCGTTTGCGGTGCTGGTCGTCGTCGCCATAACGCCCGAAGCGGTTGTGTCGCCCGGGTTTCTGATGTCTTTTGCCGCCGTGCTCGGCCTGGTTGCTTTTTATGAAAAGAACGCCGCCCGGCTGCACCGCTGGCTGGACAGCCGCAGCCTGTTCGGAAAGTTCATTGCCTATATGGCCGGGCTTTTGGTATCGGATTTGGTTGCCAGCCTGATGACGCTGCCGTACGGCGTCTATTATTTCAGCCAGATTTCGGTCTATACCAGCCTCGGCAACCTGCTGGCGGGGCCGGTCATCGGTTTTTGGGTTATGCCTGCGCTGTTGTTGTTTCTGATAAGCCTGCCGTTCGGGCTTGGCGCTTATGCTGTCAGGCCGTTTGCCGCTGGCATCGATGTAATCAACCAAATCACCGCATGGGTAGCGGCGCTGCCCGGCGCCAAGGCGGGCGAGGGCGTCGGAACCCTGCCGGACTGGGGCATATTGTTGCTGACGTTCGGCTTGCTCTGGCTCTGTATCTGGCAGGCAAAATGGCGTTTCTGGGGGATTGCCGGGATAGTCGCCGGCGTTGTCAGCATCTGTTTCAGCCCGCGCCCGGATTTTGTCTTCGACGCCAAAGGCACGACGTATGCCTACAGAAACCCTGCCGGAAAACTGGTCGCCTCCCGTTATCATAAAAACAAATTTCTGGAAAAAATGTGGACCGGCACCAAAACCAAAGGCAAATACGCCGTTCCCGCCGGCGACCCGGTTGTCTGCAATAAACAAAGCTGCATCTATAAAGGGCGGATAGAGTTTTCTTTGGGACAGGTAAAGCTGGACGGGCGGGAAATACCGCTGCGCGACGGCGGCTTTGTCAACCTGACGACCGGCGTCTGTTATTACCGCCCCGAAACCGGCCGGCTCTGGAACCGAACCGCTTTGGAACCGGGCAGCTCAGAGCCAAACAACTCTGGAACCGCAGCTGATTAGTGCCCGACCTCGTTTATGATTTTCCGGAATTTCTCCGCTCTCAGCTCCGCTGTAAAATGCCGCAATCCGGCATAGAAAAAGGCTCTGCTCCGTTATGGAACAAAGCCTCTTTTTCTGTCATGATTGCTTTTGCCTGTTGGTGAGCTGCGGTTTAGGGCTGTCCGTTCCACACAAGGTCGTAAACCAACAGGTCTTCGGCCGAACCCTTCAATTTTAGCAGGTCATGCGATTTCTTTTCCAGCTGTACCTGGCTGATATACTGGCGCAGGGCGCAGTGGTCTTCCGTTTTAATAAGCATACATTCAACTTCCGCCCATTTAATCGGCGCGCGATAATTCCCGGTTTTCTCTGCATAACGTTCCCTCAGCATATAACTGACAACCTCCGCCGTAATGCTGCGGCCAAACTGAAAAACAGCTTCACAAAGCACACTGTCGGCATATAAACCATGTCTTGCAATATAAAACCGGACTTCATTCAAATTTCCCCGCTTCAAAAAAGCTTCAAAAGGTTCAATTTCCAACCAGTGATGGGCAATATAGCTCATAATTTCTTCATGGTTGCCACGACTGATAAGAGCTAGTTCTTCGTCAATACTCAGACATTTGCAACCTTTAACGTAGCTTACAATGGCTGTATGCTTGCCATCTTTGATTAATGTAAGAAAATCCATAGCATAAAAATTTTAATAATACAAAAAAATGAACATAATTCTATAATATCTCTCGTGTTCATACCATACAATATTTTTTTGTCAATATGTTTCTATAGCCTTTTATCCGCGGTTCGTTTTATCCCACTCGTGATTTTTTTTGTTAAAGACTACTTTTTAATGTTATGTATAATTTCTTGGAGTTTCTCCGCAGCCTGTTCTGCCGTAAAATACCTCAGCGTGATTTCTCTTGCCCGTGCCGCCTTTTCCCGCCGTTCCGGCTCGTGAGCCGGGTCAAGGTAATAGCGTACCAGCCGCGCCAGCTCATCGCCGTTTTTGTACATTGGCACGCTGTCGCCGTATATCGCTTCAATCTCGGGCATATAGTCGGAGATGACCAGCGTTCCGCAGGCTGTCGCATCAAAAATCCGGTTGCTGATAAAACCGAATCTTTTCATTCCCTCGCGCGTATCGTTGAGGACGATTTTGGCTGAGCTGTAATATTTGCGTAAAATCCGGTTGTCGGCATAGTTTGCTTTTGCCGTTCCAATCGGCCATTTCGGACCGTAAACGTCGACCGCGATGCCGCGCTGTTGCAGAAAAGGCACCGCCGTGCGGTAAAACGTGTTTGCCCCGACAAATAAAACATCACTTTTCAGGCTTTCTTCAAAATCAGGATAAAACCGTGCCGTATCGGTAAATTGCGGAATATAATGCGCCGGAATGCCTTTTGCCCGCAGCTGTTCTGCCAGTTTCTGCGACGCCGTTGCCAAAGCGTCTGCCTGGCGGGCACTCTCGGCAACAGTCTCCAGATATGCCTCGTCCGTGGGAAGAAGCTCCCGCCGCCCGTCTTCGCCAAACTGGGCATAGGCAAGATAGATGATGTTTGTTCTGGCGCTGAGGTCGTCCGCAAACGGCGGCAGAAATCCGCGCAGGAGAATGTTCGTTTCCGCCGGATATTTGTACAGGGAATTATAGAACGTCAGGTCAACCTTTGCGCCGCCCCGCGTCAGCCCCTCCGCCAAATCGGAAGCCAGCGCATAGTCTCCGGCGGTATAATGCCCGATTGCCGTCGGAATGTCTATATTGATACTGCTTTTCTCCGATGGCAGAAAAATGCTGCCGGGGCGTTTATACTGGTCAGGCTGCATCGCCAGAGCCTGCCGGACGCGCTTTCCGGCGCTTTCTGCCGAATATTCCCGCCGCGCCAGCAGCGCTGCTTTTGCCGCGCGTTTTTGAACCGGCAGCCTGATGTCTTGTTTCTTCTCTGCCTGTTCAACTTCTGCTGCCATCTTTTCCGCGCCTGACTTGTCAGTGTAAAAGCTTACTCTGTCGTTAAACAGGTTGACGGTATCCTCTTTGGGCCATATCCATGGCATAATTAACGGAATTTCCCTCCCGGCTGCGGCTAAAAACAGCGGATGTATGTCGAGCGTCTGCGTACCGAGAGCAGTCTTTTCCGCAAAAATCGCCTTTTGCTGCGGCATTTCCCTCATCATCTGCGCCGCCTGTTCCGGTTTGTCAAGCTCATAGCGGCGATAGGGCAGGGCTTTTTCTCGCAAAATATCTTCAATAAAAGGCTGATTGCCAACGATGGCAAAAAGCATTCCGCCTCCGCGGTGTTTTTCTGCAATATGGCTTTTCTGCAGCATCTCAGAAGCGGCTCCGTTATATTCGGCATCAGCCCCGTTATATTCAGAAGTATCCTCTCTATATTCGGCATCAGCCCCGTTATATTCAGAAGTGCCCTCTCTATATTCGGCATCAGCCTTGCTATATCCGGAAACGGCCGCCTTTTCATCAGGCAGGTAAAATAGCGGCATATATGCCGCCTGAATTCCCGCATTTTGCAGATACGTCCGCAACAGGGGCGTTGATGCCCAAACGGCATAATATTTTTCCAGCCCGCCGGTCATTATGCCCTGTCTTGATCCAAGCCATAGAATGGCGCAACGCTTGGCATCGTCGCTGATATCCGGGGCATCGCTGTCCGAAAACCAGTTTCCGGCATATATGCGGATATTTTTGCAACTCGCCGCCGCCCCGGCCGCTGTATGCGCGGCTTCATTTGTCCGTCCGTTTGCCGTATCATTGGCCGCTTCCGCCAATATGTCTGCATAAGGCTTTAAAAAAGGCGGAATATTTTCTGCTGTTTGAAAATACGCTTTTTCAACCTTTGGCGCGGTTTTTCCGGCAATCAGCAACAATCTCCCGGAAAACAATGCCGCTCCCGTCAGAACGGTCAAACCTCCCGCAGCCAATAAAACCTTGCGTGCCGCTCGTTTCATCTTCTTCCCGCAGCCTTTCATGCCAGAGGTTATTTTCCGGCTGCCGCCGCGCCGGAGGATACTTTTGCCGCATCGGAAACCGCCTTGACGGCTTTGTCAACCTGTTCCATAATCTCTTTTTCGGAAACTCTCTGCCCGCTGAGCGTTTTTAAAACGCCGAGCATCTGCCCCTGTGCCGCTTTTATCTGTTCGGGCGTTAATTTGGCGTCTTGCCCTTCAATAAGAACCTTGTCCATAATCAAATCAATCGCCGCCTTCTGTTGTGCCTGCTGAGACCAGTCTTCAAGCTTGGCGCCGGTAATTGCCAGCCATACGGCCAGCAGCGTCAGTGCCAGAAAACGGAATTTCCTGACAATCGGCAGATTGTCTTCGCCATAAATTTCGTCATTGTCATTCGGCGCGCCGTAAAAACCGTCGTTGAGGTCGGTTTCCCGCGACAACAGACGGATAAGCAAAACTGCCCAGCACAATACCAGTACCGCCGCGCCGGCAAGGCCGATAAAAAATCCGCTGGCGGCAAGCACGGTTCCGGGAATGAGATACAAGGCCGCATTTTTGTTAATGTCATGCAGGCGCCTTGCCGTAACCGCCACTGTCGGCAGCAGCGTCGCCAGGGCAAAGTAATACGGCAGAAGCGGCATCTCTGCATATTCGCCGACAAAATAAAGCGGTATCCACATAATTCCTGCCGCTGCGGCGTATCCCCAGAACTCCAGGCGCGATGCCCTTCCGCGAAACAGCAGGTATTTTTCGGTAATGCCGCGGATATAATAGTCAAATGCGTCGCCCCATGCTGCCCGCATGTTTTCTTTTTTTATTTTCGGCCGCTGCGGCTTTTGCGGGGCAGGGGATTTTTCCGCATTGTCTCCGTCTTTTTTTTCGGGATCTTCCACCAGAATGTCTTTGTCTTTAACCAGCATTGTCTTCTCCCTCGCTTAAATTGTCCGTTTCGGCTTTATCATCAGTCGTATCCGCTTTTTTTTCTTTCATGCCGTTGGTATCGGCCGCCGCAAATCTGCCGGAAGCGTCTCGGCGCGGCAAGGCTTTTTCCGTTTCGTCCTTTGCCGTTCGGCTGTCCCGCCGTGTCTGCGGAAAGCAGTAAAAGAAGTCGTACATCTTAAAATACAAGATGCTGATGAAAACCAAAATCGCCGCTCGCACCAGCGATGCCAGAAAGACATTGACAAAGCTCAGCGCCAGCATGGAAAGCCACAATAGCAGGAACGTTCCCGCCACCACGGCCGCAATCCGCGGCAAATCGCCTTTCGTTTTGCTGTAAGCCGCAACAAGCGAGCGCTTTTTGCCCGTTATCTCTGAGACGAAAGCAAACGACGGAACGATAAAAAAGGCGATAAACAGGAAAAAGATAAAAATTCTTTTCGCCAGCAGCCAGGGCAGGCTCTCCAAAACTGCCGAAACCGCTGCCGGTCCGTGAACGGGAAACAGCCGGCCGATGATGTGGATGCCGACGTTAATCGCCAACGACGAAACAAAAATCGACAGCACAAACAGGACAATCGCCAGCAAAAAGCGCAGCCCTGCCGCCGTAAAGACTTCCCTGTCCCATAAAATCCGCTGTTTATAGTAGCACCCCGCAGCGAAATAAAAGAACAGGTAGTTATACGCCAGCGAAACGCCCCAGAAAGACGAAGAGCCGAATATCATCGGCAGCAGGCTGCCCAAAAAGTAAAAAATCGTCAAAAAGGCAAAAGCGAACAAATGGCTCGCAACATAACGGTACGCATTTCTGTAAACTTTTTTAATCGACAGTTTTTCCTGCATTTTCAACCTGCTCTTTATGTTTTTTAAAGCGTTATATCCCAAAACTCCTGTAATAATATGAAACACCGCATTTTTAATTCAGTGGCGGGCTCTGCCTTGATTTGGGCGGCGTACACCGCCTTTATTTCGGCTGCGGACTCTGCCTTTATTCTGCCGCAGGCTCGCTTTTATTTCGGGAGCGGCTCTGCTTCAGTCTGACTGCCGGCTCCGCCTTTATGACGGAGCTGGTCCGCTTCCTTTTATTTGCTGCGTTTGTTCATATATTCCGTCAGCCAGTGGATATTATACTGCCCGTCGATAAATTCGTTTTGCGAAATTATCTCCTGATGCAGCGGAATAGTTGTTTTGACGCCCATGATGATAAACTCTTCCAGCGCGCGGCGCAGGCGCATCAGAGCCGCATTGCGCGTTTTGGCGTGGACGATGAGTTTGGCAATCATGCTGTCATAGTACGGCGGAATCGAATACCCGGAATAAATTTCCGAATCAACGCGGATTCCCAGACCGCCCGGCGCGTGCCATTCGGTAATTTTGCCGGGGCAGGGCGCAAACGTTTCCGGATCTTCCGCATTGATACGGCATTCAATTGCATGCCCGCGAAATTGAATATCGTCCTGCGTATAGCCGAGTGCAGCGCCCGAAGCGATGCGAATTTGCTCTTTGACGATGTCGATGCCGGAAACGGCTTCGGTAATCGGGTGTTCAACCTGCAGGCGGGTATTCATTTCCAGGAAATAGAATTTTCCGTCTTCAAACATAAATTCAAGCGTGCCTGCATTTTGGTAGCCGATTTTTTTAATCGCGTTGCAGACGATATCGCCGATTTCCTTGCGTTGCGACTGGTTCAGTGCCGGCGACGGGCATTCTTCGATAACTTTCTGGTGGTTGCGCTGAATCGAACAGTCGCGCTCGCCCAAATGCACTACGTTGCCGTACTTGTCTGCCAGTACCTGCATCTCGATATGCCGCGGATGCTGCAGGTATTTTTCCATATAAACTACGTCGGACGGGAACGCCGCTTTGGCTTCGGCGCGTGCCATCGTATAGGCTTCGGCGATTTCGTCGTCGTTAAAGGCCGTTTTCATGCCTTTGCCGCCGCCGCCGTCTTTGGCTTTGATGATGACCGGATAGCCGATTTTATTCGCCCATTCCTTGGCATGTTCAATGCTTTCCAGCGCAGGAGACCCCGGCGTAACCGGCAGCCCGGCCTCAATGGCCGCTTTGCGCGCGGTGATTTTGTCGCCCAAAAGGCGCATCTGATCGGCAGTCGGCCCGATAAAGGTTATGCCGTGTTTTTCGACCATCTCGGCGAAGTCGGCGTTTTCGGACAAGAACCCGTATCCCGGGTGGATGGCGTCCGCGCCGGTAATCAGCGCCGCGGAAATAATCGCCGGCTTGTTCAGATACGAGTCGGACGAACGTGCCGGGCCGATGCAGACGGCTTCGTCAGCCAGACGGACATGCATCGCATTGGCGTCGGCTTCGGAATGCACGGCAACTGTCCTGATGCCCATTTCCCTGCAGGCTCTGTGGATTCTCAAAGCGATTTCGCCGCGGTTGGCAATTAAAACTTTTTCAAACATCAGATTGTTTCCTATTATTGTTGTTCCGAAATCTTACTCAATGACAACCAGAGGCTCGCCGTATTCGACCGGATCACCGGTTTCAACCAGAATTTTGACAACTTTGCCGCCTTTGTGCGCCTTAACCGGGTTAAAGGTTTTCATCGCTTCGACCAGGCAGACCGTATCGCCCTCGGCAACCGTATCGCCGGGCTTGACATAGTTTGGAGATTTCGGGTCGGCCGACAGGTAAACCACGCCGACCATTGGCGATTTGACGGCATTCGGGCTGTTAGTGTAATCGGTATCGCCCGCATCGGCGGAGTCCGCCGCAGCAGCCTGAACCGGCGCCGGAGCGGCAGCAGGGGCGGCAATCGGAGCCTGAACCGGGGCATACGCGCCGGCAACGGCAACGCCGGCCGGATTTCTGACCAGGGAGATTCGGCACCCTTCGTCTTCGTATTCAAGTTCGGTCAGGTTCGTTTTATCCAAGATTTCAGCCAGTCTGCTTATTATTTTTGTATCCAAGGGATTAGACATAGTTATCCTCTCAATTAAAAATTAAATCTGCCCCATCTTTACCGCACTTGAGAAAAATTACAAGCATTTTCTTAAAAAAACTCCCAGACTATGCACATAAAGGCATTTTGCGGATATTTTTGCGCAACGGTGCACGTAGCGGCAAACGGCGCAAATTTAGAAAGAACGGGCAGAGGCCGGCTCCCGGCGCATTATGCAGAAAAAAACGCCGCAACCGTGATTATGAACGGCCGTTATTATGTTCCTGTTGCTGCTGTATCGTAAATTATGTATGGCAAAACAAATAGATATTAAAAATATTGCGAAATTGTGCAAAAAAGTAAAAAAAATGCTTGCCATCTGCAAAAAAGTTATATATAAACCATATCCGTGGCCGGCCAGATAGCTCAGTTGGTAGAGCAGAGGACTGAAAATCCTCGTGTCGGGGGTTCGATCCCCTCTCTGGCCACCATCTGAAACCCCGGTCTTCGGGGGATTTTTTTTGCAATATTCCCCACAGTTTCAAACTTTTTTTACCTGTGCCTGCGGCCCGGCTAGAGGATGTTTTGGCTTTTGTGCTTTTCAACGCCCGTCTGCGGCCCGAATTTTTCGCCTTTAGGACTTGACAAAAATGTGTTTATCATCTACATTCGGTTTCGTCTAAATAATTTTATGTCAAATTTATAAATTAATTAAGTATTATGGTGAATATCTCAGAAGAAGAGTTGCGCCGGTTCGTCAAGGCCAACGCCCACCGCAGTGAAACGATTATCCGTGGAAAAAACTTCAAAGTTTTTAAAAATTACCGTCTGCACGGAGAAGTCGTAAACGTCATTTCGTTTCATGACCGGCATTTTGCCGTAGAGGAAATAACGTGCAAAAAAATGCGTTATATAGAAATGAACGACTATCTGTTGTCGGTTCCAAGCCTTTCGGGCATGGAAAATCATTTGTTTTTCCCCGGTGGAGCCTGCTACAATACGCAGGACGGTACCCGCATTTATATGGGAACAACAATAGCCGATTCCAACTATGTCGGGCGTTTTGTCGTAATTGACGGACGCATATTGGCACTGTGCGACAAAAAGCACCCGCGCTTTTTTATTGTTGTCGCCGGGCAGCTGCGGGAAATCCCGTCGTTTACCGCCGAACAGATATTGCGCAATATGCCGCTGCTTCCCCGGCAGCAGGTTTCGCTGAATGCGTTCTGCGGGGCAGATTGGGAAAGCCACAACGGCATTCTCATTAATCCGGAAACGCTGGAAGTGCCGGGCAGCTTGCAGATTTATGCGTGGAAACGTGCCCGTTCCAACAAAAGCGTTATAAAGGCAAATCTTGATTTTGCCAAGCTGTTGTGCATCTTGACGCGTGATGAAAAAAAGGAAACGCCGGCCGTCAAATTTGTCAGTTCTGAACATTTTTAACCGTTCTGAACATTTTTAACCGTTCGGGAAGCAACTCTGTAAATAAAAAGCACCCTGTACAGGGTGCTTTTTTTGTTGCCGCCGGACCTTTTCCTTAAAAAGCTTCCGTCCGTCTTAGGAGCCTGTCAGAAACAAGTGCCCGAATTTTTGCGGAGCCTCTTCTTTCATAATGCTTCTGATATGCCCGGGCAGGGCGGAAAGAACGCAGTCTTCCTGAAAGGTATGGCTTCTGCTGCCGAAACGATAGCCGTTTTTTGTGGCAAACGGCGGCAGAAGTTCTGCTTCAACGCAATAATCCCGGAGCGGGACGGCATCTGCCGCTTTGCCGAGGATTTTCCCAATTCCGAGTGCCTGTGCTTTTTCGGGGATTCGGTACAGGTCAAGCTCGTCCCAGAAACGTTCTAGTGTTTCTTTGCCGACCGGAAGCGGATCCTGGCAATCGGTAACGTCAATGAACGGTGCCGTTTTTTCGCATTTTAACCCGTCGGCAAAATAAGCCGTCGGATTGCTGCCGCCGTCAATCCAAAACCGGTATTCGTCCGCCATAAACAGAGCCGCCTTGTCTTCTGCAAACTCGGCTTTCCTGCGGTACAGCTGCATCAAGTCGCTCTCAAAGGCCACCCCGAAACGGTATGCTCCGACATAAAAAACCGTCGTTAGCTTCCCTTTGTGCTGAAATTCGGGCAAAGTCAGCTTGCAAAAATCGCTTCTGTCAAGGACTTCTTCCGGCGCAATCCCGTACAAAGCCAGCAGAGGAATCTGCTTTTTGACGATTTTTCCGCCTCTTTCGCGCAACAGGAACGGCCATTCCGTATGGTAATCCAGAAAACGGTAGGATACGCCTTCGCGATACAGATTTTCGGGCAGAAAGTGTTCTTTTCCTTTCAAAACGAGTTTCAGCGTCTTATAACAGTAGCTGTAACCGCAGCCGGATGCAACTTCTGTCCCTGAAGTCAGATAAGAACGCCGCGGCTGGCTTTTGCCGTCTGCTGCATTTGCAACATACGGCAGGTCAATATAGCTGCCGTTGATTTGGACAATAAAATTTTCCATAACAATAAATATATTTAAGTAATACAATAAAACTTTTTGCAGATTAAAATGTTTTGTCTAAAATTGCAAGGAAAAATTTACAAAAAGGAACCGTTTCGGCCCGGCTTTTCCGGCTGCCGCGCGTCAAGGGCGATTTCTCCGGCCTCAAACATTCTCCCTCTGCCGCATCATCATAAACCTGGCCTTGTTTTTAAAGGCCGATATTTTGCGGGCTGACGGATTATTCTGGTTTTTATCAGCAACTGACTGATTTTTAGAGCTTTTGTCGGTGATGTCTGTTTTGTTTTCAAAGGTCGTCGCCGGCGTTTTTCTGCCGCTCGTCGCGGGCAGGGGAGAGCCCGTCCCGGTTCGGTCGGCACTTGCCTTTGCCGTTCTGTCCGAATCTCCCTCAACAGCCTGAGCGGCCGTTTCCGCGGTAATCTGATAGGAGTTTATCTCTGCCGTCTGAGCGGTATTAGCCGCGGCAACCCGGGAGATTCCTGCTTCTGCCGCATGGTTTGCGCCTTCCGCAGACCGAGAGGCATTGGCCGCCGCAATTTGGATTGAATTTTCTGTCGTCGTCCGGCTGCGAAACGCAAGCAGGCTCGAAACCAGCGTGTTCTTGTCCGTACCGGGCATGGAAATCCCTTTCAGGAAGGATAAAAATTCCCGCATCTTTATTTTCAGACTTCTTCGGCCGCCGTTGTATTCTGCCGCCATCACCGGATGCCCGTCAGGGGCAAAGAGGGCTTCGCGGCATACCTGTACGGACTGTGCCGCAGGGTGCCCGCCGGCCATACCGTACCGCGCCGTCGGACCGGCGGGTGTTTTTTTCGTTTCGCTGCCGCGCTCTGTCAGTCCTGTTCCTTTTTTAGCCGTGTCGCTACGCATTTTTTCCGCCGTGCCGTATGGTTGCCCGGGGACTGTGTTGCTTTTTTCCGCCTCTCCGTATGGTTGTCTGAGGGTGATGCTGCGTCTTTCCGCCTCATATTTCACCTTTCCGTCAGCATAAAAACGTTCGATTCTGACCGTGCTCCCGGCCAAAGCCTTATGCTTCGCGTTTTCTGCCTGTGCCGAAACATTTTGCCCGTACTGCCCGGTTATGATGTCCTGCTTTTCCGAAAGTCTGTGCTGCCGGTCAAAAAGCAGCCCTGCCAGCAGCTGTTTGTCGCTGTATAAAAGGTAGGAACGCCCGACGGAAGAGGTCCTGGCGTCTGTTGTCGGAATCAGTCCGCTCACCGGTTTGCCGCCTTCCAGCGTGCATATCGGCTTTCTGGTGCCGTCTTCCCGGATGCAGTCCATGCCGGCAAGTTTTCCCGCTTTGTAAATGTAGCGTATATATTCGCCGCCGGCTGCCAGCACCGTTTCGCCGTCTGCCGCCCGGCCTTGGACATAAGTACAGCGCCCGATTTCCTTTTTATGGCGGTTATAAAAGACGAACACGCCGTCTTTGCGGCCGTTTTTCAGCTGTCCCGTTTCATAGCTGCCGTCATAATTCAGGGTCTTGATGTTAGCTTTCCCCGCTGCGTCGCTCGCGCCGATAACGTCCATTGCCCCGTGCGGATAAAGCTTGATTGTCCGCCCCGCGCCGTTCAGCTGCACCGCCGCATAAAACGGAACTTTCATAAACGGGTACGCCTTGTAGCCGCCGGCCATTTCGGCTATCTGATAAGGCTGTTTGCGCTCGTCATGCGGCCTTTGCCGGCGTTCTTCCGCCAGCCGGTTACCCGCAAAGTTCGGAATATCTATTTTCTGTCGCGAAAAACGTTTCAGCTGGCTTCTCTTGTTAACCCACGTTTCATAGTTCGGTGCCGTCAGGGATTGTCTGATGACCGTCGTGTCCTCCGCCGTTCCTTCGGGAAACGCCGCGCGGTTACGGACGTCTTTGACGTTGTAAAGCTTGGAAAAGTCAATGCCGCCGATAGTGTTCATCAGTTTGATGTCGCGCATAAAGTTCTTTTCATACGTCGGCGATTTGAATTCCTTTCGTCCGGATTTTTCCGTCATTGCGTTGTGCAGCGGGGCGTATGTCTGCGCCATATTGTTGTTCCAGTAGCCGGATACCGCCCTGGCAATAAATTCCATCTCAAAGTCAAAGTCTTTTTTGTCGGCGGAAAGGGGATTAATCAGGCCGTGCTCAACCGCCATGATATACATGCGGATTTTCGGGTCTTCAAGTTTGCGCAGCTCAAGGCGCTGTTCCGGTGTGGCATGGATATAGTCGTCGCGAAAAGTCAGCAGCTGCACCAGGCTTGCCGTAATCTCAAAATTATCGCGTCCGGTACGGTAATGCGTCGCCGACATCGGCTTTTCCAATACATCGTTCATCATGCAGATGCGGTGCCACATTTCGTGCGCGACAATGTGGCGGCTTGCCATATAGCTCTGATATTCGTCGCTGTCCTGGTCAAGATAGGCCAGCAGCTGAATAACGTTGACGTCAGCGACCAGGTCTCCGTTAGAAGTTTTTTCGGCCACGGAATCAACCACGAACTCGACGCTGATGTCCCGCTTGTCGGGGGCAATGCTTTCCAAAAACTGCTGCCGGTAGGTCTCGGTGTTTTCGATTTTCGCTTTGCCGCCGTTTTCGTCCTGAGCATACAGCTCCAGCGTGCTGCCGCCGAACATCGTCGTCATCGAAATCAGAAAGCCGTATTTCAAATTGTCAAAATTCACCGTTCAGACGCTCCAAACCGTCCGGAACCCCTTGTCCGGACATCTGTATATGGATAAAATAACATAAAAAACGCCGGCCGTCAATGTCTTTTCTGTCCGTGCCGGCGCTTTCTGTTCATTTAAATCGCCCGAAGAATAAAATGTTCAGCATTCTGGCTGCTTAAATTGCGCCAAAGAAAGAACGTTTGGCATTTTGTCCGTTTAAATCGCCCGTAAGATGAACTCGCTAAGCTTTTCGTTAAACAAACTCGGGTTGGAAACAGCTTCCCCTTCGGCGATTTTTGCCTGTTCCAATACCAGCTGTGCCGCATCGCGGACTTCGGCTTCCTTGTCTTTGTCGCCGACAAGTTCCGCCAGTTTGATTATCAGCGGATGATAGGGGTTGACAAGCAGAATCCTCGTGCTGTCAAAGGCTGTTTTCTGCTGATGGTTGCGCATCAGTCGTTCCAGATGAATGCTCATCTGGCCGTCCTCAACAGTCAATGATGCCGGGCTTTTTGTAAGTTTTTCGGTTGTTTCGACCTTGCCGACTTCGCCTTTGAACCATTCCGCCATCTTTTCGGTCAGCTCCTTAAGTCCTTTTTCGTCCGCTTTGGCGCTTTCACGTTTGATGTCAAGTTTCATGTCCGCCTGCGAAATATGTTTCAAATCCTTGCCTTTGTAAGAAAGCAGTGTCTGCGTCCAAAATTCGTCAATCGGGTCTGTCAGCAGCAAAACTTCGATATCTTTTTCGCGGAATGCTTCCAGCAGCGGGTTGCACGCCAGCGTCTTCGCATCGTCTCCGGTGATGTAGTAAATTGCCTTCTGGTCTTTGCCCATACGTTCGATATAGGCGTCAAGCGATGTCAGTTTGTTTTCGCTCTTGGTCGAATAAAAACGCGACAGTTCTGCCACTTCTTCGCGGTTTGTAAAGTCCTCATAAATTCCTTCCTTAAACGCAATACCGAATGCGTTCCAGAACTTTGCATAATCCTCCTCGTTCTCCGCGCGTTTTTTCAGCTCTTTGAACAGGCGGGAAACCGTTCCCTGGCGGATTTTTGCAATCAAAGCGCTCTGTTGCAGCATCTCGCGTGAAATGTTGAGCGGCAGGTCGGCACTGTCGATAACCCCGCGTACAAACCTGAGGTACATCGGCATCAGCCCCTCGACTTTGTCGGAAATGAATACTTTGTTGACATACAGCTTGATGCCGCCGAGCCGGTCGGGCTGGAACAAATCGTACGGCGCCTTGGAAGGGACGAACAGCAGCCCGGTGTACTCAATGCTGCCTTCGGCCTTGAAATGCAGTGTCATCCACGGCTCGTCAAAATTTTTTGTAACGTGCTGATAAAAGTCCTTATACTGTTTCTCGGTAATTTCCGCCTTGTTGCGCGTCCACAGCGCCGACGCCGTATTGACCGTTTCTTCGCCCGCGTCGCCGAGGTTCAGCACAATCGGGTAGTCGATATGCTCGGAGTAGGTATGGATGATGTTCCTGAGGTAAATCGTATCGGTGTAGTCTTTGGCGTCGTCTTTGAGAAACAGTTTGATGTCCGTACCGTTTCCGGCTTTTTCCGCTTCGGATATTTCAAAACCGTCCACGCCGTTGGAAACCCATTTGTAGGCTTTGTCGCTGTCCACGCGCCTGGTCGTGATTTCCACCTTTGCCGCCACCATAAACGCCGAATAAAAGCCGACGCCGAACTTGCCGATAAGGTCAACGGCTGAAGCATTGTCTTTGGTGTTTTGCAAAAATTCCGCCGTACCGGATTTGGCAATCGTGCCGATATGGTTAATCAGGTCATCGCGGTTCATGCCGATGCCGTTGTCGGAAATCGTCAGCGTATTGTGGTCTTTGTCCGGCGTAATCGTAATTTTGTACGCTTCGCCGGGCTTTTGTAAATCCGGGTTGGTCAGCGTCCAGTATTTCAGCTTGTCAAGCGCATCGGACGCGTTGGAAATCAGCTCGCGCAAAAAAATATATTTTTCGGAATAAAGCGAGTTGATGACAATATCCAGAAGTTTGTTCACTTCGGTTTTAAATTCGATTTTTTCAGCCATAATCAAAACACTCCCTGTCAAAATTGACTCATTGTCTTAACATTTTATCTTTTATATAGGGCGTCCGTCCGCCTCCCGCAACCCCGAAACGAAAAAAACGCAAAAGAGCCGGAGAAACACGCTCCGGCCCCGGAAAATATATTGTGCGCTGTTAACAGTGCCGCAGTTTACAGCCCCCAGTCGAATTCGGTATCGTTCCAGTCGTCAATATCCAGCCCGAGCCCCTGGTTTCCGCCGTCGGAAGCCTCTTTGCCGCTGTCAGGGGATTTGGAGCGCCCGCCTTCGTTCTGGAGAAATCTGGCAATTTCTTTATAGCGGTATTTGTTGGCAATGTCCAAGGCTGTTTCCCCTTTGACGTTGCGGAAATTGACATCGGCACCGCGCCGCACCAGCAGCTCGACCGTAAAGCGATGTCCGTTCTTGGCGGCAATCATCAGCGGCGTCATGCCGTCCAAATCCGGCATATTGACGTTGGCGCCCGCGTCAATCAGGGAACTGATAACGTCGGTATAGCCGCCCAGCGCAGCACGGTGCATGGCCGTTCCGCCCTGATAATAGCGTTTATCGACTTTCGCGCCGTTGTCAATCAGATATCCGACAAAGCCGGTCTTTCCCGCCGCCGCGGCAATCATCAGCGGCGTATATCCGTCAATATCCTGTTCATCAATATCGTAACCGAGCATGACCATGTCGGAAAAGGCCTTTGTATCTTCGCGGTTGATAACGTCATAAATCGTGTCTTCCGCTTGCGCCGCCTGGCAGAAACCCGCCGCCAAAAACAGTATTGCGGCGGCTGTCCGGAAATATTTTGCCGATAATCTGGTTTTCATCTCTTTCCCTCTCTTTTTTTCTCTGTAATTTTGTAATTGCATTTTGCCGTTATTTTTTTCAATAGTCGTTATTTTTTCTTTAACAGCCGTTACTTTTTCTTTAATATATGTGCGGACACACCAGAATTTATAAAAGTTTTTTTGTTCCGTAAAGCAAAATCTGATTTTAATTCAACGGTTATCCGCAGAATTTATCGAACCAGTCTCAGGTTTATCGAACCAGTTTCGGATTTATCAAATCACTTTCGGATTTATCAAATCACTTTCGGATTTATCGGAGCTGCCTCAGCACACACCGGCATATTTTTTGCTTTGCCGCCTGATTTTGTATTGACAAAACCAAAATTTTCGGCAACAATATTTTCCGCTTTATGCTAATAAAGAGATTTTGCATCAACAAAGAATTAATGAAATCGCAATGCCGGAAAAACTAAACATGTCGGCTCTGTATGCCGCTTCACTTCCGCCGCGCCGCAAGCAGGACTTGCTGGCCGTGTACCGGGACTATATATCGCTCGTGCGCAATCTGGAACAGGTCGTCCGCCGCTACAAGCCGCTGAACCTCGCCAATTATCAGATAACCCGCCTGTATGAAGGGGAAGTTGTCGACAACCCGTGGGAAGTAGAGGAAATCACGCCTGAGGCTCGCCGTGCCTATACGGATTTCATCGCCAACAAGCCGGCCGAACACGGCGCGCATTACTGTTTTGTCAGCGTCAATTATACCTCGGCGCAGCTTCGGAGCGAAGAACCGGGGATTTTTTCCACGCCTGAAAACTTTGCCGTGCACAGTGCCGGCAATTCCCTTCCGGCGCGCATTGAACGCTATGTCGCCGCTTATGAAAAGGGCGAAACCCTTGAAGACGCCAGATTTGTCATTTCCGGCCGCTGGCTGATGAAATATAACCATGACGCAAAAGGCAGGAGCCTTGCCGACGCTTTTGCCGACGAATGGATAGAAAAGCGCTTTCAAAGTATGTTGGACGTACTGGCGCTGCTGCCGCCGGAAAAGAGCCGTTACAGCGAAAAAGATGTGGAAACGGCACAAACCGAGGCGCTTTCTTCGGCTCTGATTGCGCCGTTTGAAAACGTTCTCCTGAGTTCGCTTGCCGCCTTGTCGGAAGAAAGCAACGGCATAATGCGCGAACTGTTCGGGCGCCGCGCCGGGCAAAACTACATGGCACAGGCGGAAAGCGAAGGGTTGCTGCCTTCCGCTGCCGCGTTTCAGGATTGCCTGAACATCCGCCACCTGATGCATCACCAGTGGGATACGCTGGACGGCATCGGCAAATTCAACGAGCGCGAAACGGTCAAAAACGTTTCCGTCCGCCGCCGTTATCTCGATTCTTACTGTCGCCTCTGCGACAGACCGCTGCTTGAACGCCTCGACGCGTATGTCGGCACGGCAAAAAGTTTTGCGCCGCTCGTTTCGGCATTGAATCCGGATTTGCTGATTCGCGGTGAAAATGAAAGCAATTCCAAATTTGTCTCTCGCATCAAGGACTACGCCCGTGCCAACCCGGAAGCCGCCTTGCTTGTGGAAACAAATTATCCTTATGGGTCGGACAAAAAGGAAGCGCTGATAAAAAATGTTGCCAAGCTGTTTCCCGCCGCCGCCGTTATTGACCGCTCCGGTATGGATATTGACGGTTTTCTCGAACGCGTCGCCGGCTATCTGTATCGCAAAAATTACCTTGAGGTTTTTCAGCAGATTGAATACAAAATGAGCCAGTTCTGTCTGTTCAACGGCAAAAACGTCCAGCCGTCGGCAGCCTGGGCTTATTTTCGCAGCAAAAAGATGCTGAGCGCCGAGGAAGCGGAACGCTGGGCAGAATTTAAACAGCTCCGCAACGATTTGAGCCATAAATATCTGGACGCCGCGCTGTCTGCCCGTCTGGAAAAGCTCTGCGCCGGCTTTATGCAGGCTGCGATAATTCTTGAAGACCGCATAGACGCTGCCAGCCCGGTCGTCAGCTTACAGCAGGGCAATGTCTACCGTGCAGTTCATAAAGACGGAAGAATTGTCGATATAGACTATGCCGAACGCCGGATTTTGAGCGTTTCCCGTGTAACGGATACTTCAGCCGCAAACCGTTCCCCCGCGCCGGCCTCCGATAACGCCGCTCATCTCCGTCCGTCTGCTGCTGCGTCCTCCCGCCCGTCTGCTTCCAAAACTCCTTCCTCATCCCGTCGGCCGTATATTGAAGAATATCCCAACGGTATCAGCATTGCCGTCGCCGGAACCGATGTCGTGTCCTGCCGGCTGGCGAATGGTGTGCTGCTGCATCTGCAAAAGGGGAGGGTGGATGCACCCGACGGTTCAAAGCTTTATCTGAACGGCAGCGAACGTTGTTTCCTGACCCTCAAAGGCGGCGTCAAACTGATTACCGACCGACGTTTTCAGGTTTTGAACTACATTGTCAACGGCCGCTCGGTCAGCATCGCCAAAAATGAAACGATGAAGTTTCCGAACGGACACGGCATTTCGCTTGACAATCGCGGCTTTTTGAATTGCGAAGAATTTTCGGGAACCGGCGGTGCCGTCGTCAGGCTGTTCTACAAGACGGATGCCCGGCAGCCCGCTGTGCGCTTTTCCGACGGAACCGGCATCAGCCTTTCTTCCGGCGGCATCAGGGTGTTTCATGCCGGACGGGAGTTAACCTACAGCACGCGCAAGGCCTTTGCCGAAAGCTATGGCGGTCTGCCTCCCGCCCTGAACCGGAAAAAAGGCAGCGACGGGCGGTAACCGGATATCTCTCCGTATCCCCCATATTTTCTATATTCTGCCTTCCCAGAGGGCATCCGTATCAGACCGCTGCCGGATATCCCTCCGTATCCGGTTTCCTGTTTTCTGTTTTTGTATCTTCTGCCGCCAAACTTCTGCCAAAATAAATTTTCAAAACCGGTGCTGAAACTATTGACATCTGTGTCAGTATCTGCTACAAAAAACGCAAGAATGGCAGAAAATGCCCGCCGGAACAGTCTTTTTCCGGCAGACGTGTAATTTGCCGTTCCCCAGCCGCCCTTTTCGGGGCGTTTTTTTATGTCCGCGGCTCAGAAGATGCCGCAAAGGCGGAATAATGCCTTAAAGGCTGAAACAATGCCGCAAAGGCAGAACACTCTTCCCTGCAGCGGACAGGATACCGGGAGCCGGATACAAATCCGGTTCCCTTTTCGTATGCATTTTTTTAGGTTATTTATTGAGGAGTAAAACACATGACTATACAAAACGATACCAGCAGGGCGGTTTACATTGCAGACGGCAAAACGTCGTCTTTCGTAGTTCCGTTCCGCTTTTTTGAGCGTCAGCTGAACGTGTATTTTGACGACAGCGCCGAACCCTTGGCCGCCGATGACTATGCCGCGTCTGCGTCGGAAACGGCGTCCGGCGGCGAAATTGTTTTTTCTTCCGCGCCGGCTGCCGGAACCAAAATCACCATCTTGCGCAACGTCGAACTGACCCAGCTGGTCAAGTTTATTGAGGGCGAAGACTTTCCCGCCGCCGATTACGAATATTCGCTCGACAAGATGATTATGGCGCTCCAGCAGATGAAAGAATATCTGAACCGCGCTCTGGTCGTGGCGCCGGGAACGGGAATGACCGTGGAAGAGGCCTACGAACTGCTGGTCAGCATCGGCAAGAACTTTGAACTTATAAAGGAAGTGCCACAGCTGGCGGAAAAAGTCCGGGAAATTTATGAAAAAATGCTGGATTCCGTAACCGGCAGCGTAACCGAAAACGACGACCGCCTCGTAACTTCCGACGGCGTCTGGCGGTACATTGACGAAAACGGCAGCCATAAGTTCAGCAATCTGTCCGTATCCTGCGGCAGCATCGTTTCGGACAGTACATACGGCACATACCCGTATCGGGCCGATATCGCCGTTCCCGGCGCCAAACCGGAACATCTGCCGCTGGTCGTATTCGGGCTTGAAGATGCCGTCAGCGGTAATTTCGCCCCGCTGGCAGAGGCCAAAGAGGGCGCCGTCAGTATTTTTATGAAAGAAATTCCCTCTGCCGAAACCATAACCGTTCCGGCGCTGATACTGCAATAAAAGGGGAGGGGAAATGGAAAAGGTAAAGGAGATTATAGCCAATTACAGCCTGTGGGGATTTTTCCTCGGCCTGGCGACAATCATGATAAAGCCGTTTATTTCAATCCGCCAGACCCTGCGCGATATGCTGATAACGTTCCTGGTCAGTATGCTGTGCGGGCTGCTGGCGGAGTATATGGATATCCCGACGCCGGTTAAATACGGCATTTCCGGCGTTTGCGGCCTGTTTGCCGTCAGGATATACATGATTGCCGACAGCGTGCTGAAAACAGCACAGAACGACCCTTTTAACTTTATTAAAAATATAAAAGGCAGAAAATAAATGCTGCCGTCCTGACTTCGTTTTTTTTTATAAAATAATTATTGACAAAACAAACCTGATGCAATATAGTATTTTTTGTCAAATTATAAAAAACATATCATTATGGAACTGAAAAATTTTTCACAGGAAGTAAATGAACAGCTGTTTGGAAAAGGCAGCCGTCAGGTGTCAATGGGCGAATTTATCGATATGAGCGTATCTGCCCATAAATCCCGCAGCGATGAGCAAAACGTTATCCGCGAAACCGCCGCCGGAAATAAAATCGTGATTAAGCCGCGCAGGGTGCGTTTCAACGGAATTGAGCTTTCACAAGAGCAGTTTCGCGCTCTGGTGGATATTCCGATTGAAGAATTGTCCCCGGTCGGCTTTCGTAATCTGCTCGGAGCAATGAGTATTTATGCGCCGGTCATGTTCAAAGACAAAAAGATTTTCAGCCGCACCGAAGAATTTGCCAAGTCGGAAATCGGCCGGCGCGCTCTGGAATATCAGCGTCAGCAGGAAAGGCAAACCGGCCACAACTGCTTTTAAGCGCAAACGCCGCCCACTCAAGGCTGCGGAATCCAAATCCTCAGCCTTCCTATCGAAGCAACGTTATGTGCACAAGCCCCCTCTCCGGAGAGGGCTTTATTTTTTTACCGCAAACGCTGCCGGCCGGAACAGATTATTTTTTTGATGATACAGAAACAATTTTAAAGAAAAACGAGAAAAAGAAAAAACTTAATGAATTATTGGATAGATATGGTAGCATTGAGAATATTGAGAAAAATGCTATTGGAGTAGATGGATATGATTATATGTTTGCTGACACTGACAATTTGATTAACGAAGTTTTAGAAGAAAGAAGTTTGAGGCAAGTATCAAGACTAGCAAAACAAGAAGAAAAGTCTAGTGAATATGATAAAATTAGAAAAGAAGATGAGTTAGAAAACATTTCTAGATACATACCAAGTGAAGGTTTTAATGATGTTTATCATTCTAAATTAGATGAAGATGGACGCGTTATTTATCTTGGTACAGAACAGCATGAAGGAGGATATTCTGATAGAGAAAATGATTTAGGAAAAAAAACAAATTATGGTATAACCCAATTTTCTTTAGATGAATATAATAACTTATGGAATAGTTATCTTAAAAAAAGGTAAAAATTTTCCCAAAGATGTAAGGCAATTGAAACCTATACAGGCAAAGCAAATATTAGATGAAATGTATTTTCAGAGATATGGTATTGATAAGATTAAAAATCCCATAATTACTAGAAATGTTTTTGATGAAGAAATGAATCAAGAAACAAATGCAGGAAAAGATATTGCAGAATTGGTTAATAAGGTAAAAGGAACCAATTTTCCCTTAAACAAAGTGATAAGTGATAAATTGGCAGTAGCAATAAACAATTTATCGTCAGAAGAAAGTATAAAGGTTAATGATTTATTGACATTGAGACGTATGGAACGGTATTTTGAAAGCGTAGATAAAAAAAACTGTCTTGAATATTAATAATTTACGAGGATGGTATAACAGAGCACAAAGCTATCATAGTCAACCAAAAGTTTTTGAAAAACTTTATAAAGATAAAGTTGACTATTATAATCCTCATTACTATAACAAGCGGTAGAAAGGAAGACAAATGAAGTGGTTGGTTTTAGTTTGTTTTTTATTGTCATTTAATGCGAATGCCCAAGAAGGACGTTGTCCTGCTGATGAAAGTTTAGCTATTGATAAGCTGGAGCAAGAGTTGAACGATTGTGCCGTAGTTGATTATGGAAAAGACGAATGGCAAACATCAGAAATGTTGAAAGCTTATGACCGCTCCATTGACTGTATGCAAAAAGTAGCCCACCATATATTTGATAAATACTATACGCATTATAATGCAAGCGTTAAGAAAAATTTTGATAATTATGTGAGTGCTGCGACGGATATAAGTTTTGATATCAACCAAAGAAGTGATATGGGAAGAAGTATTCGTCTAGCAGAAGTTTATGTTTTGGAAGCTGCCGGACGCACGCATTTTATGGTAAAAAATCTTGTTGGAGAGTATATCAAAGAAATCCGCGATGAGTGTGATGACGCTCATGAATTTGACAACTAACCCCAACCATATAATTTAGAATCTCAATAAATAGCAGAACAGGGGATATAAAGAAAGCATAGAAACAAAAAAGGATGGATTTTTATCCATCCTTTTCATTGTTGGTAGCGAGGGGGAGATTCGAACTCTCGACACAAGGATTATGATTCCTCTGCTCTAACCAACTGAGCTACCCCGCCATCAGGTACGAGAGAGTATTTACAGACAATTTTTCCGAATGTCAATAAGAAAAATAAAAAAATGTGAAAAAAATATCGTTGCCCTTTTTTGTTGTAGTTTTTTCACTGCTCTCAAGTTATTATTTTTGCAATTTTTTAGCTGTTTTTGCATTCCTTTCTCCGCAGCCGTCATATATGGTCATATATGCCTCATTCATTGCTTTTCACGCCTGTATCTTACATTTTGCCCCGTTTCCGCGCCCGGCCGTTGCTTTCTCCGCCTTACCGGCACCTGCACCGCCGTGCCCTTTGGCAATGTTGTTAATCAGTTCCATAATCAACACCGTCTTGCGTCTCCCCCTGTTTCCGCACTCTTTCTTTGGAGGTTGATTTTTAAAATCAATGTTTTATGTTAATAAGCAGCACTTGCCGAAATTATGAGCTGCACGAAAGGGAAAAATATGCTGAAATACGTTTTATATGCCGTTCTGCTTTTGATTGTTGCCGGGGTCGTCGCCGGCGGTGTACATCTTTGGCGCGTTGCCAAACGAAATAAGGCCGAAATGTCGCGTTATGCCGAATCTCCGCGCGAACCTCTGCCGGATTTGGGCAAGGTTCTTGTCGTTTATTATTCGCTTTCCGGCAATACCCGGGACATTGCCGCCCGCATTCAAAAACAGGCTGCCGCCGACGTGCATGAAATAAAGCTGCAAACGCCTTTGTCGCCGGGGCTTGGCCTGTATTACACCGTATGGAAACAGCTCCGCGGCAAAACGCTGCCGCCGGTGGCCGAGCCGTTGCCTGATTTCTCCGGCTATGATTTGGTAATTGTCGGTGCTCCGGTTTGGATGTATACTGTAGCTACTCCGATGCAGAGTTTCCTGCAACAGGCAGATTTTTCCGGGCGTCCCGTGGCGGTCTTTACGACTCAGGGCAGCAACCCCGGCACCTTTTTTGCTGATTTTAAAAACGCCGCCCGCAATGCCGATATAGTTTCAACCATAGAGTTTAACAATCTGCCCGAAAAATACGACGCCGCCGTCGATAACAAAGTCGCCGTATGGCTGCGCAGCCTGCCGCCCCGCCGCAGATAAAAGCCGCTTTTTTATGCCTGACAGGCATCTGCCTCAGCTCGGCATTTTTTTCGCTCAAATTTCAGCTCCAGTCCTAAAACGCGCACGATTTTATGTCGTTTGTCCCTTGAATTTTTGATGGAAAAGATTTTCTGCCGAAAAGGAAGCATGGATATTTCTTTGCCTTTATGCCGTATCAAATCCGATAATTGGATAAGGCTTTTATTTTTATTCAGCATATCAGCCGGATAGCGATTCTTCATATCACTCCATAATTGGCTCAGGTACGATATTTCTGTCCGCCGTTGCTGTTCCGAAAGAATTTGAAAACGATATAAGCAGGACCTGCAAACAACAATATCTGCAGCAAAGCGTTCAATAAGCGAGAGTTGTTTATAAAAATCAGATGCTTCAAGCGCAGATTTCATTAAAAAAACTTGTTTTGTGCTAATCGGTGTGGATGCTGTTGCCCCCAAACGCAATTGACGATAAAAATAATAACTGCTGTCAATAATAGTACACAAAGGAGAAGCAGCAAAACAGCATAAATTAAATAAAGAATCCTCTCCGATTGATACCCCTACGATAAAACTGCATAAATTTTCTTCAATAAATTGCTTCTTATACAATTTATTCCAAACAACAGCGGCGAATTCTTCTGCCAGAACGCAAAAACCTTGTGGATTGCCGATATTGCCGTAAGGACGAGTAGGGCGTAATTCACCGCCATAAATACTTGTATGCCTGAAAATGACAATATCCGGCCGCCGGCCTTGCAGCTTCTGCAGTATATCCTCATACGCCGTTCTTTCCATCCAGTCGTCGCCGTCCACAAAAGCGAGGTATTCCCCTCTGGCCAGGCGCATTCCCGCATTGCGCGCCGCCGAAACGCCGGCATTTTTCTGATGCACGGCGATAATTCTTTTATCTTTTGCCGCGTATTCGTCCAACAGGGCGCCGCTGCCGTCCGTGCTGCCGTCATCCACGCCGATGATTTCAATACTGCGCAGGGTCTGTCCGCACAGGCTGTCAAGACATTCGCCGAGATACGGTTCAACGTTGTATATCGGGACGATAACCGAAATTGCCGGCTCTCCGGCAAGATGTTCTGCTGTGTTCATCTGTAACCTCCTGATGAAAAAAATGGTTCGTTTTTTCTCACCAAAAAGCAGGGGATAATTTTGCCGCCGAAATAGCTATTTAGATAAAACGAAAGTATATGAATTAAAACGAACGTTTAATGTCAGCAGTTTTTTTGCAAACTTGCAAACCGTATATCGCAAAGCGCGCACAACGCGGCGAAAAAACTTCCGTGTGCAGGATAAATCCATTTTCCATACCAAAACCATATAAATTTTAATGGAAATTTAAATCTAAATCGTTACATTGCCCGAAGATGTTCCGAAAATAATAGCCGGAACGCTTAGAAAAAGCCATAAAAACGCTCCGAAAATAACAAAGGAAAACTGATGATACAGGATATGACCAAGGGCAATGCCCTCAAACTTATTTTGCTTTTTTCGCTGCCCATCCTGATAGGCAACGTCTTCCAGCAGCTCTACCAGCTTGCCGACATTTTCATCGTCGGCCGCCTTCTGGGCGAAAACGCGCTGGCAGCCGTCGGCGCGTCGGCTCCGATATATTTTACGTTTCTGATTATCGCATTCAGTTTTACCGGCGGGCTGACAGCCGTTACGGCGCAGCGGTTCGGGGCAGGGGATTATGACGGCGTGCGCCGCTCGGTAACCCATTCGTTTCGCGCCAGCCTGGTGCTGAGCATATTCCTGACGCTTGTTTTGATTGTGAGCCTGCGCCGCCTGATGCATATTCTAAATGTTCCGCCGGCAATCTATGACGATTCGTACAATTTCATCATGATTCTCGGACTGGCAATGGTATTGATTGTCGCTTTCAACCTGCTTTCGGGTTTTATCCGTGCGCTCGGCGACAGCAAAACGCCGCTGTATTTCCTTATTTTTTCCTCGGTTTTAAACATCATTTTCAATCTGGTTCTGATAAAATTCTGCCGCCTCGGCGTTATCGGTTCGGCCGTCGGCACGGTGATTGCCATCAGCATTTCCGTTGTCTGCTGCATTATATACATCAAACGCAACTATCCGATTCTCCGGCTGAAGAAAGAAGACTGGGCATACAACCCCGCGTTTATGCGCGAACACCTGAACATTGCCATTCCGATGTCGATACAGTTTTCGATTTTGGCGCTGAGCATTATGGTCATTCAGGCGGTCTGCAATTCTTTCGGCGAGAAGATAATCGTCGGTTTCACCATTGCTTTGCGCATCGAACAGCTGGCTACCCAACCGCTGATGGCCATCGGGCTGGCTATGGCAACGTTTGCCGCCCAGAATTACGGTGCCGGCAAATTGTCGCGCATTCGCGAAGCCGTTAAGAAAGCCTGCCTGACATCGTTTGTCATCAGCCTGTTGATGAGCACCGTGATGTTCTTTTTCGGCACCCATATCATCGGCAGCTTTTTGGACAATCCGGATCCGTTCGTCGTTCAAATCGGCGCGTCTTATCTTGGCATCAGCATTATGTTCTATTTCTTCCTCGGCATGATTTTTATCTTCAAAAACACGCTGCAAAGCATGGGCAAACCGCTGTATCCGGTATTGTCGGGCTTTATCGAACTCGGTATCCGTTCGTTCGCCGCCGTCTGGCTCGCCTCCAAAATCGGCTATCAGGGAATTTACTATGCCTCGCCTTTGGCCTGGGTAGGCGGTTCGATAGTCGTTTTTGCCGGATATTATTTCAATGTTTATCTGCGCAAAGAGAGCGATATCAAAAAGGAATACCGCGACCTTTATAAACGGATGAAAGCCGCCTGAAAATGGTCTGCCCGCCGGCACCCCGGCGTTCGGGTTTCTGTTCCGTTTCCATAAAGGCGCAGCTATCTGAACTCCGTAAAAATAAAGGCGCAGCTGTCTGTACCCCGTAAAAAAAGAGCGAACCCGAAAGTTTCGCTCTTAATTTTTTGTCTTGGCTCAGAAATCCAACAGTCCGTCCCGGCGCAGATTGATTATCGTCTGCGGCGAAACTTTCAGCCGGTTGACAGTTAGCAGCAGAAGCTCATGCCTGTCTTCCGCATCAATATCAGCGCGCTGAGCCAACAGTCTCAAGGCCTTGCCGGAAACAAATCCCCGGTTGGCTGACAGGCAACCGACTTTTACCAAATAGTCGCGGATAACTTCGGGCGAAGCTTTTGCAAACAGACTATACGTTCCCGATGTACCGAGAGGGAGATGGTTGCGACACATCCATTCAAACAGATAATCAGCTACTTCCCGTGTCGCATTTTCATAAATGGTTCTGCGGAAAGGAACTCTCGGATGCGAAAGCTCAAGAAAACGCGTGGTTTTCTCTCGCAAAAAACGGATAACATCAAGCTGTCCAGCCGCATATTTGAGGATTTCCCGTTCATCGTCAGGACTGGGAGCAATGCGTACCCGCTCGCGTCCGGGCGCATAATAGCTGATAATCTGCGCGTCAGCCGCCTCTTTATCGGCAGAAACCAACGGCAGCAGCGCATTAAAGTACCCGTAATCGCACAGCGTATCCAAAATTTTCGGATTCGCCAGTTCTGCAATTTCACTGCGGCGGGAACGGACAAATGCCATACGTCCCGGCCAGTTCAAATTCTTAAAATAAGCGTCAAATTCCTCGCCGCTTACATTCCCTAAAATAATTCTGTCCATATGCGTAAAATTTAACAGCCTTATTATAAGCGGCTGTCGTTTCCGAAGTCAAGATGTTTTTGTCTATTATTGAAAAGCCGTCATGCCCGGCACACCACCCCAGCCGCCGACCGGCGGCACGCTTCATCAGTTCATGCTTTTCGAGTGTGCTGGATTACTCTGCGCTTCCCGATGTACCCGTTCCAAAGCACGGCTTCCGACCCCGCCTTTAAAAACACAGTTCCGGACTGCGCCTTTTTAAGTTTCTCTCTTAAAATAATCAGGATTTGAATTTTGCCGTTTCCGCCCGAGCCAGCGCGTCGCAGCGTTCGTTTTCCGGATGTCCGGCGTGCCCTTTAACCCAGACCCAGCGGATTTCGTGCTGGTTGCGCAGCTCATCCAGCCGCTGCCACAGCTCAACGTTCTTTACCGGAGATTTCTTGTTGGCGGTTTTCCAGCCGCTCTTTTTCCAGGCATAAATCCATTTTTCAATCCCGTCCATAACATAGCGGCTGTCGGTATAAAGCGTAATGTTGCACGGCTCCTTGAGCGCCGCCAGCGCCGAAATGACCGCCGTCAGCTCCATGCGGTTGTTGGTCGTTTCCGCTTCGCCGCCGGAAAGTTCCTTTTCCGCGCCGTTATAACGCAATATGGCGCCCCAGCCGCCGGCTCCCGGATTCCCGGAACACGCTCCGTCCGTAAATATTTCCACTCGTTTCATTTTTCGTTTTTCCTTTTTGTTTTGTTCTCTCTGCGCCGCATTTCAAAACGCGTCGCACCGTTTTGCCTTCCGCTTTCATATCCGCTCGTACCGCCCGGTGCCGGCTCTCCGCCAGTCTCCGTCTTCCCGATTCTTCCCTGAAACACCATTTCGCCCGTCTGCCGCAATTCTCAGTTTTATGCCCGCCCTGTCTTCAAATTTTTATTCTGTTTTCAGATAGCACGAGAAAAACTCGTTGGTCAACACCGCCAAATCAGCGTTTTTCCTTAACGCCTGCGCCACAAACGACCGTAAATCGTTCTTGGAAATAAAAATCCGGAAACTCCGCGGTGTCGCGCCGTCCGCCCCAATGACCCCGTCCATCAGAAAATCTTCGCTGATGTCGTCGGCAAAGCGGATTTCCGCCTTTGCGCATGAAAACAGCGCCCGCGGCGGCACGCGCATTTCCATCGGCGTAATCAGGTTGATTGAATTGTTCTCCGCCGCCAGATTCTCCAGCTGGCTGTCATAATAAAAGCTGACTTTTGTCTTATCCCCGCCGACCAGAAGCGTATTGCAAGACAGGTAAACCTCTTTCGCCACGGCATTTGAACTGTTTTGCGCCAGCAGCGAGAACCTGATTTTGACGTAACTTTCCTTTTTCTTGCCCCGTTTTGCCGGCGCGAAAAAGTCGTCGTCGCCGTCTTTGCCGACCTCCAGCGTCTTGTTGGAAATTACCAGTTCGATATTCGGCTGCGGCCTTTTGCCGAACATTCCCGCAATCACCGCATACGGAGCCGGAACGTTGTTGGAGCCCGAACGGATGTAAATCTGGCTTCCCGTCGTCGTCATCAGCGGCGCAATATCCGATTTCGGGATATATGTCGCCACAAAACCGTCGCCGTTGTCGTCGCAGCTGATGATGTGGTTGCGGACTTTGTTATGCGAGGGAATGGTACAGCCTGAAATGGCATTTTCCAGCCAGCTCAAAAAGCGGTGCACGTTCTGAACTTTAACCTTGGCCTTGGCAACGTCGCCAAGCTCCAAATCCCGCGAACATTCGACTCCCCAGACCAGCACGCCGCCCTCGGAATTGCCGAACGCGGAAATTGCCTTGCCCAGATTGCGCCGGTCGTTCGGATGCAGCGAACGCATCGACTTTCCGTCCGAAACAGCCTGTTTAAAGTCCAGAAACAACTCTTCCGTCTGCCGGCTCATAATAAACTCGTCAATGGCATCTTCGCCGAAATAAATCAGTTTTTCAAAAATATCTTCCGCTCTGGACATTGCTCCGCTCCCGTTTCCGAATTGCCGCTGCCGGGCGTTCCGCGCCGGCTGCTCCTTGCTACCTTCTGCCGGACTATTGAACCGAACTGGCGGCAATACCCGGCGGGCAGCATCCGGCTATTTCCGGCTATTTAAAGTAATCTCCGGCGTCAATCGCCGCTTTTGCCGCTTCCTCTGCCTCAAAGAACGGATATTCGTCCTTCAGCCCCATCATCGCCGCAACCATAGAGGACGGAAATATCTCCAGCCCGTTCTTATAGTCTTTGACAGCCGAATTGTAAAAACGCCGTGCCGCCGCAATATGTTCTTCGGTTTCGCCCATCGCCTGCATGGCGCTGCTCATCGCCGCGTCGGATTTCAGTTCGGGATAGTTTTCCGCCGTCAGCCGAAATCCGTGCATTGCTTCCGAAAGCTGTTGTTCGGCCTTGAAACGTTCCTCATATCCCGCCGCATTCATCGCCTTTTCGCGCAGCTCCGTCACTTTCATAAATACGTCTTTCTCGTGTTCCATATATTTTGCTGCCGCTTTCAGCAGATTCGGAATCAGGTCGTAGCGTTTCTTAAGCTGTACGTCAATTCCCGCCGCCGCTTCTTTTAAGTTGTTTTTCTTTTTGACCAGCGAAACGTAAATTCCGTAAAAAAGCGCCAGCGCTATGCCCGCAATAATCAGTCCGACCGTCATCACAACCTCCTGCCGTCTTGTCTGTCAACATTAAATCCTGCCTTAATCTAACCGGCGAGAGGTTAAAATTGCGTAAAAGCCTTGCCAAATCCGCAAAAACGTTCTATATACCGCATAAATCACCACAAGGAGACAAATATGGAAAAAAAATCTGCACCACAGACAGTATCTCGCTCAGCATCAAATCCCGTATCAACGGCCAAGCCGAATACGCCTCCGGCTGCCGCTTTGGACGCCGCGCTGTCACTCAGGCCGGATGCTGGTCCCGATACGGAGCAGCGTTTCATTAATATTGAAATGGCTTTGTCCGATTTGGAACGCACTGTGGAAGATTTAAATGATGTCATCATCAGACAGGGCAGGGACATCGCTTTCCTGCAAAAGCAGAACCGATTCCTGACCGAAGCCCTGCGCAATGCGCAAAGCACTGTCAAACCGCTGGAAGAAGAAACTCCGCCGCCGCATTACTGATACAACGTAAACATTACAGACGCAAATCCCAGCAGACACAAAGCTCAAAGCACCCCTCATATCTGATATGAGAAGTTTTAATTCCCAGGTACCCACGTATCTGCCGCGGGATTCTTATTCCCGGATACCCCGCGCGTCTGATGCGAGCTTTTCAAAGCAAAAAAAAACGCGCCCTTTTTGGCGCTGTTTGAAAATGAAAAAGTAATGCAGTTATATAAGTTGAAAAAGTAATCCGAAACATAAACTTAAAATAATAATAGGCTGAAAAGGTATAAAACATTCCTCAAAACCTTTTCGGCAAACTCATAAATCGGGTTCCCGTTCAATCGGGAAAAGCATCTTCCCGCTCGGGAAAATCATAAAAGCGCCCTCAAAACCGTAGCAGGGAATACTGTCGTCTCAAAGGCGCTCCGTATTTTGTGTGCACATTTCTGATCAGAAGGTTTTCCAATAATAGCAATAAAACCATCGGGCAATCCGTGATTGTCATTTTCAGCGGGCGAAACATCTGGCCGGACGTCCGCCTTTCGCATTTTAAAATGCTCTCACCTTATTTATGCTAACAGAAAGAAACAAAGCATAAATATCCGCGAAATAAATAAACAACTTTCAATAACTACATATATATATAATAGACTTAACAAACCACTTGCAAAGTAGAATAAATAAAAGCCTCATACAATACATTTTTACGGTTGTTCACAGGATTATTTTTTTCACGTCTGATTTTCACCCGCCTGCCGAGGGCGTTGCGCGAAAGCCCGTTTCGCTGTTCCCGCCCCGACAAAATCTCCGCAACAGTACTGTACCGCCGCCGCAACGCTTAATTGCCGCCTTTGCCCGGATTTGCCGCCCTGAACAGGACGCCCGGAACATCGGCACCGTTTTCCTGCCGCAAGGTCAGGGGATAGGTGGCAATTTCCGTAAACCCGGCCTTATGCAGCGCTTTTTCCACATACTGCCGACGGTGTTTGTAACGCCCCGCGGCGGTCAGATAAAAATCGTTGCCCCGTTCTTCGTCGGCGGATTCTGTCGTAAACCAAAGTTCCGGTGTCCCGTTGCCCGAAGAAGGCGCCGCCTTCGTTTTCCTGCTTTCCGCCTGTTCGCCGTCAGCCTGCCGCATCAAATCCGCCGCCGCGTTCAAAACGTCCTCCAGATTCCCCATATAGCAGAAAACGTCAAAAGCGATAATCAGGGTATAGCCGTTGTGCGGTACGGCAGTATTTGCTTCCGTCCCCGCCGGCATCTCTGCCGCCGCCGTTGCCGCTATCGGTTTTACAGCCGCCCCTGCCGCCATATCTTGCAGCAGCGCCGTAACGTCTGCCTGATACAAACTGCGGTACACGCCCTTGCGGCGGGCAGCTTCCAGCATCTTGGCGGAAATATCCGCGCCGTCAAATATGCTGTCTGCTGTTTTCAGCGCCTGCGCAGCCAGTCCCGTGCCGCACCCGAGGTCGAGCACGGTTCCTTTCACCGCTCCGTGCTGCCTCAGAAATTCCGCTGTAATCTGCGGATTAAGCCTTTCCAGCGTTTCATCATACGTTGCGGCAAAATTGTCAAACAGCTTTTCGGCGTACAGCCTGTCGTCGCCGCTTTCCGCCGTCATTCCGCTGATTCCCGCCAGTATCCGCCGCGAAAAAACGTTGTCAGGCTCAATTTTCTGCCAGTTTTCGGCAATTTTCAGTGCCAGTTCGGCATTATTCACCGCCAGCCCGGTCAGTGTTTCCATAATCCCCGCTGCAAATTCCTCCCGTTCCGGCGCCCTTTGGTGGGCATTGAACATCAGCCCCAGCGCTTCCTCATAATCGCCGAGGTCTTTCAGCACCAGCGCCAGGTTATAGCTGATTTCCGGCTTTTCCGGTTCCAGTGCCGCCGCGGCGCGATACTCTTCCAGCGCCTCGCTTTTGCGTCCGCTGCGGTAGAGCAGGGTGCCGTAGTTCAAGTGTGCTCCGGCAATGCCGCGCGTAATGTCAAAACTTTTCTTATAATAAATTTCCGCCCGTTCCAAATCCCCGCATGCCAGATAGATGTCAGCCGCTCCTAACAGCGCCTCAACTGCATTTTCGTCCAGATTCAAAACCTTATGATACAATTGCAAAGCTTCCGCCTCGTTGTCGGCCATCCGCAGCGTATCTGCCAGAGCCAGCAGCCCGCCGGTATGGTACGGATTGGCCGCAGTTGCCCGCCGCAGATAATGTTCCCGCTCTGCCGGTTCCTCGCAGCTTTCCGCCGCCAGCAGATTGGCCTGAAAGTCGCTTTCCTGTTCGTCCGCCAGTTGCAAAAGCGTCTCTTTGTCCTTGGTATAAAAGCATAAATTGGCTCTGGCTTCGTTATAGGCACCGTCAATGTCCAGCGCCCGGCAAAAGCTTTTGACTGCCTCCTGATGGTCGCCGGTTTCTTCCTGCGTCAGTCCCAGATAATTCCAGGCCTCTTTTAAATCCGGCTGCAAATCGGCCGCCCGCTGCAGCGCCTCCAGTGCCTCACGCTTTTTGCCGAGCATGCGATATGCCAGCCCGAGATTGAAAAAATGCGGGGCAAAAGGCGCCGGCGCATAGCGTATCGCCGCCAGAAAACAGTCAGCCGCCCGCCCGGCATTGCCCTTGCTCTGCGCAGCCAGCCCCAGCAGATTCCACACGTCCGAATTTTCCGGCATCACTTCAAGCAGTTTCAGATAAATGTCTTCCGCCTCATTCAGGGCGCCGTTGTTTTGCAGTTCAATTGCTTTTTGAAACATTAAATCGTATGACATATCAACACCTTGCCCTTTAAAATTATTCTAAAATATTAATATTTGTCCACCTGCTGCCCATACCTGTATGCCCTGTCCCGGCATACGCTCTCGTCAGCCGTTTTTCCGCCGCTGTTTTTCGCGTCCCGCCGTAAAAGCCGGCGGATTTCAGCGCTCCGCGGTCAACGCCCGGGATGCGCCGCCGGCACCAGAAAATCGTCCAGCGCCCGTCGGATTTCCGCAATATCGCTGTCGCTGCCGAGCCGGTGGTTGCTGTCTTTGAGTAACACGGTTTTGACATCGCTGCCGGTAAGTTTCTGCGCAATCAGCGGTGCCGTGCGCCAGTCAAGCGACGCATCTTTCATTCCTTGCAGCAGCCTCGTTTTTCCTGCATAAGGAATTGTTTCTTTGTCCAAAAGCAGGTTTTCGTTGCCCGATGCAATCATTTCTTTGGTAATGACATAAGTGAAATCGTTGGTCGGAAACGTAATTTTGCCGTCCCGTTCCAGAATTTCCTTGTGTTCGGGGCGGAAATAAGCCTCAAAATATTTTTTCAGGAAGTCCGGCGCCGCCGCCAGCCCGAGGAACCCTTTGACCTTTTGCGGAAACTGCATCGCCGCCAGCAGCCCGAGCCAGCCGCCGAGCGACGCACCCGCCGTAACAACGTCGCCGTCGACCATCTCGCCGACAATCTCAAAAATCTGGCTTTTATAGGTATTTATCGTCGTTTCTTCAAACCTTGCCGCATCGGAGCCGTGCCCCGCGATTTCGTAACAGAAAAAGCCCATGCCGTTCTCAATGCACCATTTCCTGATTTCTTCCGGTTTGCGCCCGTAGGGATCGGAGCAAAATCCATGTGCATAAACCAGCGTAAAGCTTTGAGTTTTTGCGCCGTCCGGCTTAATGTATTCATACTTTGCGGTATGCCCGCATTTATAGGTGTAAAAAGATTCTGACATCTGAACCTCGCCAAACAGATTAACGTTAATGGGAATATATACGACAAATGAGTAAAGATAAAGTAAAAAACACGGAAAATAACCGCCCGGACGCTGCCGACGGTACTCCCGCCTTTGCTTCTCCCGCAGCGGAGAATTCGGGAAAGGCATCCGTTTCCGCATCTCGCCCCTCCGGCGCCGCAGTTCAAAACGCGCTGCAGCCCTCCGGCTCCTCTGCTGCGCGGAATACGTCCGCGCTCCGCGGCTCCGTCGAACCGGTCGTGCTGCAGGTTTTGCCCGAACTGGGGCAGGGCGGGGTTGAACTTGGAACGGTGCAGATTGCCGAAGCTTTGGTGCAGCACGGATACCGCACTTATGTCGCCTCGCAGGGCGGACGGCTTGAATACAGCCTTGAACGCCTCGGCGTCAAACACTTTACCCTGCCGCTTAAGAGCAAAAACCCGTTTACAATCTTTAAAAACGCCTCCAGGCTCGCGGAAATAATCAAAAAAGAGGGGATTAACATCGTCCATGCCCGTTCCCGCGCCCCGGCCTGGAGCGCATATCTCGCCGCGAAAAAAGCCGGCGTGCATTATATGACAACCTTCCACGGCACTTACGGCCTGGGTCCCGGCGGCATCAAAAAAATATATAACCGCGTCATGACCCTGGGCGGAAAAGTGATTGTCATTTCTTCGCATATCAAACGCCATGTTCTGGAAAATTACCATACCCCGGAAAATAAGCTTGTGTTTATTCACCGCTGCGTGGATATGGAGAAGTTTAACCCCGAAGCCGTCAGTGCTGAGCGGATGAAATCCGTGATTGAACAATACGACCTGCCGACCGACAAGCAGCTGATTCTCCTCATCGGCCGCCTGACGCACTGGAAAGGGCAGTGGCTGCTGATTGAAGCTTTGTCCAAATTGAAGGCTCGCGGCGATTTTCACTGTATTTTCACCGGCGATGACCAGGGGCGCGTCAAATACACCGAAAGCCTTGCCGCCCAAATCCGCGCCCACGGCATGGACGGCGACTTTACCTTTATCCGCCACACCGACGACGTTCCGGCGCTGATGAAAGCCTGCGACATTGTCGTCTCCGCCTCGGTTGAGCCGGAAGCCTTCGGGCGCATTGCCGCCGAGGGCGAAGCAATGGGAAAAATCGTGCTCGCTTCAAACATCGGCGGCTCGCTGGATAACCTTAAAGACGGCGTTACCGGCCGCCATTTCGTCTCTGGTGATGCGGACGACCTGAGCCGAAAACTTGAGTGGGCATTAAACCTTCCGGCGGACGAACGCAAAAAAATTGCCTCTGCCGCCCGTAATTTTGTAAAAGAAAACTTTACAAAACAAATAATGTGTGATAAAACGCTTGACGTCTATCGCGCTTTGGCGGAGAGTCCGCTGCGCTGACCGGAGGAAATTCCGGCCTGCGCACAGTTTCCGTCCCAACGCGGCAGACGGTAGTGAACGAAACAAAATCCCGGCTTGGCGTCAGGCGGCGCCGGTCGGACAACAAACTTAAACCAAAGGGGTATAATATGATTAAGATTGAACTGCCGGACGGCAGCATAAAAGAGGTCGAGGCCGGAATTTCGGGCTTTGAACTCGCAAATCAGATAAGTCATAATCTGGCGAAAGCCGCATTGGCCGTAGAAATTGACGGCACGTTAAAAGATCTCACTACCCCGCTCACTACCAACGCCAAAGTAAAAATTATCACCGCCAAAGACAAGCACGGGCTTGAAATTCTGCGCCACTCCTGTTCGCACGTTATGTCCGAAGCCGTTAAGGAGCTGTGGCCGGACGTTCAGGTAACGATTGGCCCGTTCATTGAAGACGGTTTCTATTACGACTTCTCGCGCAAAGAGCCTTTCACGACTGAAGATTTTGCCAAGATTGAAGAAAAAATGCACGAAATCGTCAAACGCGACGAAAAAATCACCCGTGAAGTCGTCAGCCGCGAAGATGCCGTTGCGCTGTTTAAGTCGCGCGGCGAACATTACAAGGTTGAAATTATCGAAGACCTGCCGGCGGACGCGGAAATTTCGCTTTACCGCCAGGGGGATTACGTTGACCTCTGCCGCGGACCGCACGTTCCTTCAACCGGACATATCGGCAATGCCTTCAAGCTGATGAAAGTTGCCGGTGCATACTGGCGCGGCGATTCGAACAACGAAATGCTGCAGCGTATTTACGCGACGGCGTGGGCAGACAAAAAAGACCTTGAAGAATATCTGCACCGCATAGAAGAGGCCGCCAAACGCGACCATCGCAAGCTTGGCAAGGAAATGGATTTATTCCATTTTGAACCCGAATATGCGCCCGGCGCGGTTTTCTGGCACGACAAAGGCTATAAAATCTACCGCAGGCTGATTGAATATATGCGCAACCGTCAGGAACACAACGGCTATGAAGAGGTTTCGACCCCGCGCATTATGGACCGCTGCCTGTGGGAAACCTCCGGCCACTGGGAAAAATACGGCGCTCACAACTACTCCGGCCAGACCGAGGACGGCAAATGGTTCTGCATTAAGCCGATGAACTGCCCCGGCGGCCTGCTGGTCTACAAACAGGGGATTAAGAGCTATCGCGACCTGCCGTTGCGTATGGCGGAGTTCGGCAAAGTCAACCGTTATGAAGCTTCCGGCGCCCTGATGGGCTTAATGCGGGTGCGCGAGTTCACGCAGGACGATGCGCACATCTTCTGCACGCCCGAACAGATGGAAGAAGAATGCATCACGACGATGAAGCTGATTTTTGACATCTATAAGGACTTCGGCTTTGACAAGATAAAGATTTATCTTTCGACCCGTCCGGAAAAGCGTATCGGTTCCGACGAAATCTGGGATATTTCCGAAAAGTCGCTGGCGAGCGCATTGGAAAAGCACGGCTACGAGTATGAAATCAACGAAGGCGAGGGCGCTTTCTACGGTCCGAAGCTGGAATTCATCCTCCGCGACGCCATCGGCCGCGAATGGCAGTGCGGCACAATTCAGGTCGACATGAACCTGCCGCAGCGTTTTGACATTTCCTATATCGGCGAAGACGGCGAAAAGCACCAGCCGGTTATGCTGCACCGCGCGCTGTTCGGCTCCATTGAACGGTTCCTCGGCATTCTGATTGAGCATCACGCCGGCAAGCTGCCGTTGTGGCTGTCGCCGGAACAGGTCGTCGTTATGCCGGTAACCTCCGCGTTCGACAATTACGCCGAAGATGTCGCCAAAACTTTGCGTACCGCCGGCTTAACTGCCAAAACCGACCTCCGCAACGAAAAAATCAACTATAAGATTCGCGAACATTCGATCGAGAAAATCCCGGTCATTATGGTTGTCGGTGCCAAGGAAGAGGCGGACAAGACGGTAACAATCCGCCGCCTGGGCTCGGAAAAGCAGGAAATTATGCCTCTTGCTGAAGCCGTTGCCGCTTTGGCAAAAGAGGCGGAAATGCCGCATAAAAACGAAGCCTGAAGATAACTCGGCCGGTTCCCGCCGAACCTCCCCGCCCCAAAGGCAAGGTTTGAAGGCGGCTCCGCCAGGCTCTCAGACCTTCATCTGACCGGAAACACGGTGCTTTGGCACCGTGTTTCTGCTTATCCAAACGTCGTTTTCGCCTCATCTTCCGCCGACGCCCTGGCCGCTCCGGCTATCGCCGACTGGATATCCGTCCGTCAGCTTCCGCCTTTGCCCGCTTTTAAATTCCGCCATACGCAAACGCATTTCCGTCCGGTCATAGCCATGTCATCAGCCTGTATTTTTGTCAAAAAAAACTTAACATTTGTCATTTTTGATGTTACATGGTGCACAAACTTTAATTATTTTATTAACTTAAATTTTTGTGTTATGGAAAATCTATTATTACAAACCAAAGAGTATGTCAAAGAGTTAATGGTATACCGTTTTAAGTCGGTAATCCCTTCATTGGAAAAAACGGACAATTTTCCTATTCTGGTGAATGATTTCATGGATAAAGGAATCCTCTTGTGGCTTTGGATATTGCCTGATGGAAGAGCCATTTACTTCTCAAACAACAAGAAATTCGGAATATTGATTAAATGTCCTGATAACATTGAAGTCATAAGCTCGAATTTTTCCACAGAATCTTTCAAGATATACGATGCCGTGTATTGGCGTAGAGTATATGACAAAACGAAAGATGACGGCAAAAGCTTCAACACTTGCCAGTGTGAGGGTTTTGTCGTTGAATTCCTCTATAAGGACTATGCCGAATTATTAGCTATGCAATATGTTGAAGCTCTGGATTGCAAAAAAAGAGAAAAATCTACCGAGAAACAAACGGTCTTTTCTAAGCGGCAATTATTGGCAAATTGCGAAAACAAGCCGTTCAAACTAAGGATTGATGGCTTTTTGCTCAGCGAAGATTATGAAAAGGTTGCCGATTTTATCAAAAAGCATGAAGGCACTACAACGCCGCCGAAAATAGAAGAATATGAGAAAGATCCTTGGATAAAAAATATCTTTGATACTTTCAGGACTGCTTTCCTCGCTCCGGGATATCTGGGACATAAGTTTAATATGTCTTTAGATGGTCTTAATGAGGATAATATTAGGCATTGGCAGTCTTTTGCGTGTAAGGAAATGCAGGAAATCTTTTTGGAAAAAGGAAGCTGCTTGTGTGTGTTAAGTAATGCTAAAGCCTCTCCTTATGAACGCGAAATATGGAGCGTTGACGGCAATCCTAAGGTAATTTATCGCTTTCCTGCAGTAAAAAATCTGGAAACACTGATTGAGCGTCAAAAAGATTTTTTTGCCAAAGAAAAATCAGCTCAGGAAATCCGGGAATTTTACGAAAAATTTACAAGCGGATTTATCTGGAGAACGGAGGTAGATATGATTATCAGCGGACATGATGAAAATGGAAATCCGCAATTCCTCTTATTGTAAACGTCTGCCTATCACAAAACCAGACCAGCATGCTCTTAACCAACAGAAACGCTTCCGATACATTTCGGAGGCGTTTTGTTTATACCGCATAACCTTTTATATGCCACATAGCCGATTTTGTTCCATTATTCATTCCACCTCAATTTCTGTTACGGTATACCGCATATATTTTCCGTTAAACAAATCTTAAACTTCCACCGTTACACTGATATAAAATTAATCAGCAGACGAGGTGCCGAATGAAAAAATTATCTCTGCTCCATGTTTTGTCTCTGGCCGTGGCTGCCGTATGTGTTGCCGTGCCGGGCTATGCCGCGACGGACTTTTCAGGTTCTCCTGCTGAAGCGACTGCCTTTCCGGCAGGAAAGACCACAGAAGATGCTATCCTCGCTGCGGCAGATATTTCTGCTCCGGAACCGGCTCCGGCCGCCGCCCAACCGGCTGACGGCGTGTATATTATCCCGGATGATGTCCGTTGTTACGTTCGCAAAGAAGACCGTGTTACTTTCTGCACCGACCACGACGGCTCTCCGATAAACGGCGAAATGCGCAAATACCGCGAAGATGAACTAATTCGCACTTATCCGCTCAAAGACGGCGTCTTGAACGGAACCGCCGTTTCCTACTATATCAGCGGCGGCATATTGGCTGAAAAGCCCTATAAAGGCGGTAAGCTGGACGGTGTTGCCAAAACCTATTATAAAACCGGAAAAGAAGAAACCGTCGTCCCGTATACGGCCGGAAAACGGGAAGGCGTCGCCAAATATTACTATCAAAACGGCTATATGCAGGGGCAGGGGATTTATATCAACGGCCGCCTTAACGGACCGTCCCGCCTCTACGATGAAAGCGGTGAGCTTGTATACGAACTGACGTATGAAAATGATACCGTCGTTTCCGCTTACTGCATGTATAAAAAGAATCCGGATACAGGCAAGCGCTACCGCAAGGATCTTGACGCCGGAATTATCGATCTGATAAACCGCAAACAGATTGCCCCCAAGCCGGTAATCGTTGAAAACAAATGCGCTATGGAGCGGATTTCCGAATAACGCCATGCTCAATAACATCAAACAAATTCGTAAATCTCTCGGTATAACCGTTGCCGAACTGGCGCAAAAGCTCAATATGTCCCAAGGCAACCTTACCAAAATCGAAAACGGGCAGGTAGATATGAAAGCAGAAACCGCCGCCGCTATTGCCGCAATTCTGCAATGTCCGCTGGACAAGCTCATCGCTGAGGAAAAAGACAACGTTTCGCCGCTGTCATTGCCGCTTAATCTGCCCGCAGACAGCCGCACAATGGCGGTTAGGGATAATAATATGGCGCCGACATTGATTTCCGGCGACATTGCCGTTGTCCGTCCCTGCCAGACCAAAGGCGCCGACGGCATATATCTGCTGCAACGCCAGGGCAGGGAAGTCCTGCGCCGCCTGCAAACGCTCTCCGACGGCAGAGTTGCGGTTTTATGCGATAATCAGGCTTATCTGCCCGAATATGCAGTAACCGCTGCGGAGCTGGAAATTTCCGGACATGTCGTCAGTAAAATCGCCGTTGTTTCATTATCCTGATTTTACTTTTGCATTTTTACCAATATGTTTCAGGCTGCTCAGTAAGCCTGACTAATGTATGCCTTGCCTTATTCTAGGCATATCTCATTTTATTCCCAATACATCCGACAGTTCCCCGGCTATTGCCGCCAACATCGGTCTGTTTTCAATAATACCCCAACTGTTATCACCACCACGGATATTTTAAAAGCATATTATTCCTATTTTTAATTTTATTTAATTTGCAAAATGCATTACAAAAGAATAAATAATTAAATACAGTGTGTTGTTAGTTTTATTCATCGCAATGAATATATTGACAAATATTCATAAAGAGAATATCGCAAAATACAAAAATCTATCCTGAACATCTTTCTTAGACATTAAATCCCGAATGAGTTTTTCACTCAAAACTCCCACAAACACCTCTATAGCTGTCTCTCTATAGTTTTCTTTCTGCATTTTCCTCGTTGACACAAAAAAATCCGCCATACTGCTGATAGCGGATTTTTAGATTTACCTACCGGCTATAGCGGAGCCTTAGTATTAAGGAGCGCTAGTTCTCGGGGTCATCAGATGGTGACTTCCTTGAGCATTTAGGTTCGGCCAGTATTGCCATAAAAGTTTGTTCAAGATTATACAGTTTCTCCTTTTCGTAAGCGATTGCCAACTGAATGGAATTACCGTATTCCCGAATAATCATCTCTTCTTCTTCACTCATCATGCTCGGGCGTTTCCCCAAGGCAAACAGGTTTTCCCGGTTGTTTTTGGCAAGTTTCTGCATTTCCATCGGTACGCCGGAAAGAACCACCAGCGACCTGTTGATTTCCAAAATCCGCATCACCTTGCCGAGAACCATCTTGTCCATTCTCGGTTCCGGCCATACCAGATGTGCAATTTTCGTTTTGGATATGACGTCGGCTAAATCGGCAAGCTGTTCGTCGGAAAAATAACATCCCGTCAAATCCAGATAGACCAGGCTGCCAAGCCCTCTTATCGTATCCAGCAGCAGCTCAAACAGTACCGGGTCGTCATTAAAGATAAAACACTTGACGGCCAGATTTCTGAGCTTTTCTTTCTTTTTCAGCCGCAACAGCATATTTCTGAGCATCTCCGCATCGGAATATTTGTTTTTCATCATAGAGTTTTTGAGCATCCCGCGCGCCGTCGTATAAAGTCCGCCGATATTGCCGTCTGCGACAAAAACTTCGACGGAGCCGATGCCGATGGAGAACTTTCGCAGCTCCAGGCTGTTGTCCAGCCACAGGTATGCCTCTTCCAAATCCTGCTTTTTCAAACAGGGGCGTTTCAAAATAATCTCTTTTGCGCTCGCGTCGTAGTAGCCGAAAGAGTTTCTTGAACCGCATTCGTTGGCTAAGCCCCTCATTTGCGCTCCTTTCTTTTCCAGGGGTTAAAGTTAAACACAACCGTTAATGGATTTTACACAACCAACAATTGTATCGTCTTGTTTTCTATACATATACTATAACAACCCGGAAAGAAATGCAATACTTTTTTATTTATTATTGTATTATCTATCGCAGAAATAGTTTATCGGTTCATATAACTTTTTATATTGATTTTATATAAGTTTGTATATGTTTCAAATCAAAAGGTGATATTTTTTCGGATTTGTTAATAAATAAAGGTAAAACTCCGCTAAAAGAATTGTCAAACAAAATAAAAAAAATTATAGTATCCGCAGTGTAATTTTTGAAAGTCCGACCATGATTTTGATGGAAAATCCGGCTTACGGATATGCCGTTTTGGCGTTTTTGCTCTTTTTCTGCCTTTATTATGCCGTAGTCTGCCGCGTCCGCCTGCTGCACAAGGCCGCGGAGTATAATGATATTTACGGTAAATACAGCGAGTTACAGCTCAAACACGCCGTTACCGAGTCTAAATTTGCCGACGTTATTTCCGGCGCGGCAAAAGCCGAATCGGAAAAAATAGCGCTTCAGAACGCCGTTACCGGGCTGGAACGGGATTTAAGTGCGCAAAAAGCCGCTGCCGCCGCCCGGGAAGAAGCGATGGCTGAAAAAATCCGCTATCTGGAAAAGATAAAAGAAGAACTGACGCTGAAATTTAAGGACATTTCCAACGAAATCATCAAAGCTCAGCACGAGTCTTTTTCCGCCGAGCAGAAAACCGCGCTTTCGGCGCTGCTGTCGCCGTTTGCCGAGCAGCTTAAGGCTTTTAAGACGGAAGTTGCCAGCGCCCGGGAAGAAAGCATAAAAAGCAAGTCCAGCCTTGATACCCAGCTGATGAACCTGATGGCGCTGAACCAAAATCTCAGCAAAGACGCCCAGAGCCTGACCGAAGCGCTTAAAGGCAACAAAAAGGCACAGGGCAACTGGGGGGAATTCCAACTTGACCGGCTTTTGGAAAGTTCCGGTCTGCGCAAAGGGCAGGATTACGACACGCAGGAAGCGTATTATGACGAAGACAAACGGCTTTACCGCCCGGATGTTATTATCCATTTGCCGGAAAACCGCGATATTATCGTCGATTCCAAAGTTTCTCTTAATGATTATCTCGAAGCAGTCAACGCCGACAATGCGGAAACACAGCAAAAATTCCTGCAAAAAAACCTCGCCTGCATCAAAGCGCATATCGACGAGCTGTCCGCCAAGGAATACCAGAAACTGCTTAAAGGGCGCACTCTGAATTACGTCATTATGTTTATTCCGGTAGAAAGCGCCTATGTCGCGGCGCTTGAGGCCGATAACAACCTGTACGATTATGCATATCGCCGCAACGTCATTTTGGCGACGCCGCTTTCGCTGATGCCGGTTTTGCGTACGGTGGAAAATCTCTGGCGGATAGACAGCCAGAACCAGAACGTGCAGAAAATAGCCGAACTCGGCGGCAAGATTTATGACAAGCTCGCAGCTTTCGTTGAGGATATGAAAGCCATCGAACGCGGCTTAAATCAGGCTTCCAACGCTTATAACAATGCCATGACCAAGCTTTCCGGGCGCGGCTCCGCATTGTCGCAGGCTGAAAATATGAAAAAGCTCGGCGCCAAAACCGGCAAAACCATTGCGCTCGCCCTGAACGACAATGATTTGCTTTTAACCGCCCCGGCCGAAGCCGTAACGGCAGCCAATACGTCTGCCGCAGCCGCTATAGCAGACACACCGGACACAATCGCTCAAACCGAAACATCGGTAACAGCCGTTCCAACCGGTACATTGGCAACAAACGCTCAAACCGAAACACCGGCAGTAAACGCCGCAACTGAACCCGCAGGAGAAAAAAATGTCTGATTCCTCAAACAACGCGCAATCTTCCTTTAACCCCGGCGCCTCCGCCAAATCGCGCCGCATCGTTTTTACCGGCGGCGGCTCGGCCGGGCACGTAACTCTGAATCTTGCGCTGATTCCCTGGTTTCTTGAACAGGGGTGGCAGGTATCGTACATCGGCTCCAAAGGCGGCATGGAGCAGGAACTTGTCTCCCGCTTTTCCGAAGTCCGCTACTACGGCATTTTAACCGGCAAGCTACGGCGCTATTTTTCCTGGCAGAATTTTCTCGATATGGCAAAAATACCGCTCGGCTGCCTGCAGGCATGCTGGCTGGTGCGCAAAATCAATCCAGACATCATCTTTTCAAAAGGCGGCTTTGTGTCGTTTCCGGTTGTGGTCGGCGGCTTCGTGAACCGCAAACGCATTTTTATGCATGAGTCGGACATAACGCCCGGACTGGCCAACAAGCTGAGCCTCCCGTTCGTCGGCACGTTCTTTACGACCTTTCCCGAAACGGTGCAGTCCGTTTCCCGAAAAGGAAAAGTATCCTGCGTCGGCCCCGTATTGTCCGACCGCTTGTTTAACGGCAACCGCGAAAAAGGCGCCGCATTTGCCGGGCTGGCCCCTTCCAGACCGACGGTTATGGTCATCGGCGGCAGCCTCGGCGCCCGCAGCCTGAACGAAGCCGTCGCCCGGAATCTGCCGCAAATCCTCGCTAAATACCAGCTGATACACATCGCCGGCAAAAACGGCTTTAATCCTGAATTGCAGGGCAGGGGCTATGTCCAGTACGAATATGTCGATACGGAGCTGAAAGACCTGATGGCGCTTGCCGATATTGTCGTTTCGCGCGCCGGCTCCAACTCTATTTTTGAATTGGCGAGCCTGTATAAGCCGATGATTCTGGTGCCGCTGCCGGCTGCATCTTCCCGCGGCGAACAGAGCCTGAATGCCCAAAGCTTTGTTGACAAAGGCTACGCTGAAATCATCCGCGACGAAGATATCGCTGATCCTGAAATTCTGCTCCCGATGTTGGATAAGGTTTATGCCGGACGTGCCGCCTATACCGAAAAAATGCGCGAAAACCCGGTCAAAATCACTTCTGCCGCCGCGCTTTGCGAACAAATCTGTTCCGTTGCCGCATCGTCATAAGATTTGCCTCTCCGAACAATATCTGCCTCCGGTGCCGCGCCATCACTTCCTGCCGATGCGCTACCTGTTCTGCTCTCTATACCCGGTACCTTATTTATCTGCCGTTTACGCTTTTTCGTCAGGTTTCAAAGCTTTTTGCCAGCCTTTTGCCGCCCGTGAAAAGGTAAAGCCCCGTCCGCGCCGCCGGGTATTCTCACCCGGTTTGCAGAGAATCCCGCACACTGCACCTTTGCGGCAGCCGGTAATTTCCGGCGCGGTAAACTTTTTCCCTTCCAGAAAACACCGCGCCATATCGGCCATAATCCGCGCCTCCGTATATTGTCCGCTGATGCCGTAATCGTCCAGCATCGCCGCAAAGAACTTTTCGCCGCGAAATCTCTTGCGGATATTTTCCGCCGCCGCGATATGTTCGGGCAAAAGCAACCCACGCCCGGTCAGCAGGCTGATAAAGTCGCGGTAAATCAGCGGATTGCGCCACCCGCCGCCAAACATCAGAAAATAGCGTGGAAAATCAAGCTCTTTCGGCAGAAATCTCAACCCCATAAACACCGTATAGGCCGCAAAATATTCCACCGTGCGCAAAATATCCTGTTCCGCCAGCGGATAGTTTTTAAGCCGCTCGGCCATACGATACAAATGCGGCCCTGACGATTTCGGCGGCACGATATCCAAAAAATTGTCGCCGTCCGCCGTAACCGCCGCCTCATCATACAAATCTTTCAGCAGCATGCTGTTAATGTGTCCGCCTACCGCCAGTTTGCCGTCTTCGTCAAAATCGGCACCGTAAAAAGCCTTTGCCAACATATCCGCATAGTGGTTGAACGGCCCGCAGTCATAGCCGCAGACTTTTTTGCGCAGGGTCGCGCCGCTGCTGACCAGCGCCAGATTGGCAGTATTTCCCCCGTTGATAAAACAAACCGGAAACATTCCGCGCTTGGAAAGGGCGTAACTGAGGTGCAAATTGTGCACCGGCGCCAGAGGCGCGCCTTCGCCGCCATTGAAAATATCGTCGGAACGAAAATCGTAAACCACAGGAATCCCGGCCTTTTTCGCCAGCCCCGCCGCGTCAAACATCTGTGTCGTAAACGGCTCGCCGCCGCCGGCCGAAGAGGGCGGATTATGTTCACCCGTCGACTGTCCGTGCAACCCGATGGCCGCCACGTTTTCCCGCGGCACGCCGCTTTTCGCCAGCAGTTCCTCCACGGCTCCGGCCAGCAGTTCGGTATAAGTTTTAAGTGCCGGGCGGAATTTTGGCAGCTTCGCCGCCTTGTCCATATCCGATCCGAGGGCGATAATTTCTTCCCGCAAATCAAGCATATCCTGCCGCAGCGCCGCAGGGTAGGGAACCGACACGCCAGCAATGTCATGGATGCTTCCGGCGCCGGAAAACTCCGTCATCACCACATCTGCCGCATCAAGCGAATTTCCCGTCATTATCCCAATCGTAATCATTGCGCCTCCGGTAGAATATTTTTTATTAACAGTATCATATCCGCCAATTCTTAATATCGGCTTAATCCCGGCGCACACTCCGGTTTCGCCTCGTTTCCTTTCTCTTTGCCGCTCCGGCATCGCCCGCACCATTTGCAGCCCGGCCTCTTCCCCGCTCCGCCGCTATATGCTGCTGCAAGTCCGGCTTTTGCAAAAACGCTCCGCCCCGTTTTTTCCGCGCCATCTTTCGCTATCGCTTTCCCTGCATGCCGTCGTTACATACCGCCGCGAACGCGATTCATGTTGACAAAATTTTGTACCATATCTATACTCCGCAGCGATATTCTATTTTTTTAACTAATTTTATACCAATTATTATGAAAAAAGATGCTTTTGCCATGATTTTGATTATGGCCTGCGTTGTATTGGCCTCGTGCAGTCCGCGTGTAACTGCTCTTGGCGACACGGGATTATACGCATTCACCGACCCGAAGACACAGCTGGCCGGCGTTACCGACGAAGACGGGAAAGTTCTCATTCCGGCCTATGCCGAAGAAATCGTCCCGCTCAAAGACGTTCTCGTCTGCTATTCGCCGAAACACCGGGGAATGGTTTACCGGCTGGACGGCGAACCGCTGTTTTACGAAGAGTTTGACTACGTCATCGACAGCGGAGATTTCCTGCAGTGTCTGGAACGCTACGGCATGTACGTTTACGTCTACGGCAGCGGCAAACCCGTCGGCCCGTTGCGTCCGTGCCACGTTTCTTACCTCAACAACACGTTGGTTTTCAGTTCAAAATTTGAAGTCAACGTTTACAATCTGGCCGACAAAGAAACCGAAAAGATTTTCTACCGCCGGCCGGAAGGGAATGTAAGAAGCTTCGCCTGGCTTGGCAAAAAGAAAAAGCTGGTTACCGGCCTGTGCGTCGGCGAAAGCCGCTATGCCTCCCGGATTGCCTGCGGCGAAACGCTGGATGCCGACGACAATGCCGTCGTCTGCCGAACGCCGTACGGAACCGCCGTCGGTGAAGACAACGGCGATTTCTGGACATTCCTGATTCCGTCCACGGACAGTACTGCCGCCGCTTTGACCGACGTCCCCAAAGAAAGCTGGCTCGTTTATGACCAGAGCCGCGGCTATGATTTTCTTGTCGTTCCGCAAGGCTGGGGCATGGACATCAAACAGGTCGACGGCAGGTTTGTCAAAACGTTAAGCTGGCTCGGCTGGTGGAGGCTGCATCGCCGTTTGGAAGAAATCGGCGAACTCGGCGGTCTGCACGTCGCACGCATTGACAGGCTGGAAACGGAATAGCCGTTTTCCCGCCGCCGGAGCTTCCCGCCCGGAGCGCTCCTGCGCCAATCTCCCGCTTAGGTTTACAGCTTAAGCGGGAGATTTTGTTTAAACAGCCCGAATACCCGATTTTCTCCCCGGCCGTACCTGCTTTTACCGCCTGTTGTTAAATACTTCCGCTCCAGTCGTTTATTGTTGTTGGCCTGCTTTCATCATCTATTGCTGGTCAGCCTTCATGACCTGTTGTCAAATACTTCCGCCTTCATCGCCCATGGTTATTTTTGTCCTTTTTGTACATATTTATGTTGCAAAATAAAATCTTCCTCTTATAATCAGTACCGACAATAAATTTTTATTCACCATTAAAAATGTCAAATTATGAAAAAATTATTTTATGGGCTGATGATATGCGCATTGGCATTCATCGCCACAAGCTGCGGTTTCAAATCCGAAGAAAAGCCCTTGCACGGCAATCTTGTAACCTTTACCGCGCCCGATGACGGCTCGGACGGCATTTTGCTCGGCGTCAGGGAAAAAGCGCCCAATCCGGACGATAGTCGTGTTATCGTCACGCCGGCCCGCTATACGTCCATAACCGCCGACGACAACATTATCATCTGCCGCGTCAGCGACCTTAAGGTGGAAGCCTATAAGCACGACGGCGACCCGATTGGAAACGGCGAGTTCGAAACTTTTACCCGTATGCCGCGCGAAGAAGTCGTGTACATGGGAACGAATTACAAAACAAGTACCTGGTACTTTCCGGCACAGGACGAAACATGCGCCGTCAAATCCTCTTATCAGGGGCTGAAACTGCTTTTCCTGCGCCTTGATACCGGAGTGTGGGAAGTGCGCACCTATGGCGGCAAAAAACTCTGGACTTCTCCGGAGATGGCTGAAGGACGCAGGTATTGGCTGATAAAAGACGCCAAAGCGCCCGGCGAAGAGTTTTATTTTGCCGTAACCGGCGGAAAAAGTCCTGCCTGCACGTTGTATGACTGCAACGGCAAGGAACTCAAAAAGCTGAACGCTTCGCGCTGGCGCCTGACGCAGAAAAAGCTGAAAGCGCAAAAGGAACTTGACGCGGAAACCGTCTATGCCGAAATCGACGGCATCAGAAAGTTCTGACCGGAAATTCTGCTGTTTTTTGTTCCAGCCGTATTCGTTATCTCAGCGGTTGGACGCCGCTTGATTTCGGGATTTCCCCGTTTCGCTAAAACACAGGCCTTTGTGCCTGTGTTTTTTTGATTCAAATCCGCAAAAAATAAAGGCTTTTGAAAGACAAAAATTTGAAACACAAAAAAACGCCGTTATCGAATACCTTCCGATATCAGGCGTCTTTCTGATCAAACTGGCGGAGAGACAGGGATTCGAACCCTGGGTACCCCGTGAAGAGTACAATTGATTTCGAGTCAACCGCATTCGACCACTCTGCCATCTCTCCGTTAGAACCGATATATAAAAGCAAATAAAATAAAATGCAAGCAAAATTCTGCCGCTTGTGGAACTTTTTTTGCCGCCCGCGATATTCTTTTCCGCAATAGCCCTCTTCGCCGCCGGCGCTGCTTTCCGGCTGACCGGTTTAACGCCCGTTGTCACCGCGGCGGTAGGCCTTTGTCTTTCCGTCCATTCCCCATTGGTTAAGCCCGGAAAGGACTTCGTCTTCTGCGACAATCCGGTCAATACTGCGATGCGGATATTTTTCCATCATCTCGCCGAACCAAACCGCAACTTCGCCCATTTTTATCCGGCGGCTGCCGGTTTCAATCGTGCCGTAATCCAAAACTTTATCCGCCTCAATCCCTTTAACGGCTTTGTAAATGCGGTCTTCCATAGTCAGCGAACACAGGGTAGGCCCCAGCTCCGACAAAATATTGTCATCATAGCCGTTCTCTCTGAATACAATGCTGAGATTGTCATCGCCTTTGCGGTTGTCTTCGGGAAGTTCTGCCGAAGCCGGCTTTTTCTGCATAACATGTTGCAGCTCGTGGATAATAACTGCCCCCACCGGCGAAAAATCCCCTTCGGATAAATTTCCGCTGCTGTCAACGCCCAGACTCAGCCCGACACTCATTCCGCGCCGACACCAATAAGCCACGGCATTGGCAAAATCATCCTCGTTAACCGAGGTAAAATACCACAGGCTGTCGTCTTTAATCTCCTGTTTTTGCAGCCATTTTTGCAGCATCTTTTTACTCAGGGCATTGGCTTTCGTGCTGTCGGCATAGGAAATCATAAACCGGTCATTGCAGTTATAAAGAGCCTGCGCTAACTTTTTCACTCCCGGATATTTGGCCGCCTTGCGCACCAAAGCCTGATAATCCTTGTAATATCGCCCGAAAAGTTCGTCCCGTTCGTCAATCCAGCCGGCGCTTTTTTGCAAAACCTCATCATAGTTGTCGCCGTACCGCAGCACTTTTTCAAAATAAAGAAACGCTTTCAAGTTATTGTAATCGCTCAAATCGACTTCGTCTTTGGTTCCCTTGACGCGGCTGATTTGCGCCAGCATCTTATAAGCCGTAATCTGATATTCTTTTTTCTGATTATAAGTCAGGGCAGGGCTGTTCTGCACCGCTTTCGTCGCGTTAATGCCGTTTTTGACGATTTCCCAGAAATTGGCATTGTTTTCGGGGCAGTGGTTAAAATTCCTGTCCCTCAGCTCCGGCGCGTCGGTATGGATAATCAGCTCGTTGATTTCCTCTTGCGACAGCGGCTCTTTTGCTTTCAATTCCGTCAGATTGTAGCGGTCAACGACATCATGGTAAATTTCCGTATAATCAACGTACTGCCCGTTATTTTCTTTTTCTTCCTGATTCTGCTTAGGCGAACAGGCCGTCAGCGTCATTGCCGAAGCCAGCAGGAAAGGGGTAACCCGGCGCAGCACTTTTCCCGGCAAAACAAACGGCTTCGCCCTGCGTTCGGTTCCGAAAACTTTTACCTTGTCTGTCAAAAATCCCGTATAAACATCTGCTTTCATGTTTTTTCCTTCCGGTTTCTGTCCCTTAATCTACGAAGACCACCTTCGCCAGTTTGCTGTTCATGGCATAAAACTGATTATTTCTTTCCACGACAAACAGATAGCGGTTTCTTTTCAACGGCAGCATCAACTCTTCATGAACAAAATCTATGGCAAAGCTTTCCGCAGCACTGCGCAGAACCGCCGATTGCGCCGATTCATTGACTTCGAGCCGCATGTCGGCGCCAAAGCCCAGTCCGGACTTAATCTCCAGCAGCACTTCTCCCAGTTCGTTCAGCAAAAAGCAGCCCATTTTTCTTTCCTCCGTTGTTTTTAGATGCCGGCATCATTTCAGTGCCGTATGCCTTTTCGCTCCAATATATAGAAGTATACATCAAAAATCGCCGCGGCACAACAAAAAAATGCCGTTTCGTCAAAAACGGCATTTTCCGGGCTTTTCCGTCCGTCCCCGGCGTTATGTTCCCGCTATTCCAGTTGCAACAGGCTGCGTAAATATGCAATATCGTCAAGCCACGGGCGGACGTCTGTCGGAATGCCGTGTCCGGTTTCCATGGTTATCAATGCATTGCCGGCGGTAAATTCCGTTACCAGCCGCCGGAGGTCATAATTGCCTTCGCCGTAGTGTCTGTGGTCGTCGCAAGTGCTTGCAACATCGCCGTCGCACAGATGATACATCGCCGGCTTGAGCGCTGCAAACTCGGACAATACCTCATAAATATCGCGGTTATAAGTATTTGCCCCGCAAATGGCATGTGAAAAATCAAGACAGAACTTTGCCCCCGTTTCGCTGATAAAACGCCTGATTTCGTCGGGCGTAATGCCATGCAGCTCGCGCTTGGTCTGCGAACAGTATCCCGGCAGGTTTTCCACCGTCAGGCGCGCATCGCCGAATGCCTTAAACTGGCGCATGCTTTCTTCCAGATATTTTTCGCCGCGCCAAAGCCCCGGATGCAGAATAATCATCTCCGCCCCCAGCATATCGGCAAACTGCTGCGACGACATGAGCCTCTGCCGGTTGCTTTCAAACTCCTCCGGATTGGAAATATCCAGTTTCTGCACGGCGTGCGGCGCATGGATAACCGCCAAAACGCCTCTGAACGCTGCCTTGACCGCAGCCTGCGTTTCTTCAAACGTGTCGGGCAGGGCAAAAAGCTCCAGATAATCAAATTTTCCATCTTTAAGCGCCGCTTCCGCCGACTGCACAAACGCCTTGTTTTTAATAAAATCTTTCGACCACAATTTTAAGCCGAAACGCCTTTTTGCCGTTATCATAGTCCCAGTCTGCCTCCGTTGCTGAAATATTTTTCTGCCGCTCCGGTTTCTCGAAACCAATCCGGTTCCCCGAAACCAAATTACATTTACCGCTGCCTGCGGCAAAAATCAAGCGTTTTTTGCCGCCTGTTCCCGCGGTTTTCCCGCACCGAATGCCGCAAAAATTCCTTGACACTGCATATGCAAGATGCTATTTGAAACAAACATTTTGTATTATTCTGCCAAACCGGCGGCACAACCGCCTTCAATAATAATTATTAAATCTTAAGCTTTATGTTAGCATTTTTTACCAACAGTCTTGGCGTTATCACTTACGCCGAATTTAAAACGTTGTTTTATCAATCGCTTGCCAAACAGGTGAAACGTGTCTTCCGTGTTCCGGAATACCGCCGTTCCCGCTGGGCAAAAGCCCTCCAGAATCAAAGCGCCGAAGTCGACAATCTGAACATCGGCAGCGATTTCCGGCTGGACTACTCAGACTTTACCGTCTGGCTTTTAAACATCGGAGAGGGGCTTCATGCACCGGCCGCCGCTGAAAATTATAAAAAACTTGCCGGAGAATCATTCCAGAACGGAACCTTGACCGTTGCCAATGCTTTTTATTTGTTTTCAGAAGCTTATGCCGAAACATTATTGCAAAAGGGGAGCAATGTCATTTGCAACCATGCGTTCGGTTTCACCGCTGACGACGTAAAAGCGGCGCAAAACGGAGCAGGGGGCATACAACCGGCCGGCCCTGTAGAAAAACAAGCTTTGATTCTGCATATGGAATACTTCTATTTCACCAAACAGAATCGCTCAGCCGCCGGCCACGACGGACAAAAAAAGGAATTTCTGCACCGCTATTTTGCCGCGCTGGAAACTTTCCGCCGCCAATTGCCGCCGCAAAGCATTGAAAAGGCGTTTAAAAGCGTAGAGGAAATCTGACTTTCCATATCTTCGCTGACATTTCAACAGACAATGCCGGGTTTACGCCCGGTATTGTTTTTATGCTTCCCGTTTTTCGCCCGGCTTATGTCGCTGTTCTGCCTTCGGCTGGCTTTATTCGGGATAATCAGGATTTTGTTCCAAATCCTTTCCTGGCTTTATTTCAGGATTTATTCCGGAGCGCCGAATTGGTTTGCGCCTTCATCGCCTTTGATAAACGCAAACAAAATAATCTTATACGTCGGTACAAACAGCCACCATCCGGATTTTCCAAAATCGTGCACCCGGCGGATAATAACCGTAACTGTCGGAATAAGCGTAACTTTTCCGATAACATCCAAACTTTGCAGCAAATTCGGAAAATCTTCCATCCGGACATAAAAAAGATAAAAAGCCAGCATTTGCAACGATAGCGTAAACAATACAAAAGACCAATATTCTTTGCGGCTGGCACGTCCTTTTTTCGAAAAATACTTCAAAACCATACATTTAAACATATAATAAAACATACTGCGGGAACCGCCGGACACAGGCTGAGGTGCAGAATCCGAATACGCCGCCAGATGAATACGCCGTTGCAACACATTTTGCTCAGCCGTCGCTGACATTGTATTCGAATATTCTGACATTGCAAACGAACATTCTGCAGCTGCTGCGCCGTCCGGATTGTTCGTACTTTCGGTCAGACCGGCATTGCGCCGCTGCGCGTCTTGCGATATGGCGGCGTTGTCTTTATTGTCCTTTTGTATGGCATCTGCTGATGTAAACATTAGTCTGCTCCTATTCAATTTAATAATAGACGCCAATTTATTTAAATGCAGTAAAAATGCCGCAAAAAATACAGAAACAAAGCCCCCCTCACGTCTTCTCTCCACCTTGTCGCATAATGTATATTATGTATACTAAATGATATAAAAAAAGAAAAAAGAGGTTTCAAATCAAGTAGTTACTTTAAACACCGCAGTTGAAACCTCTTCACAATTCTATAAATTAAAAACTAAAAGCCCGCAAACGCCATTCGCGCCAAAACGCAACAAGGCTGTGCTCAACTGCCTCAATGCGACTTAACCGCATCAGTCAGTTTGTCTTTCGGCTTAATACCCCATTCCTTGACGGTCCAATATGCGTCGCCGTCTTCTTTTTCCAGAATGCAGACGCCGCCTGTACCGACTTTTATATCAAACTCTTCGCTGAATTTCTTAAAATTTCCCGTCAGATGCGGCGCAAAGCGAATAATGCCGTTGGAGCTGACCACCATAACCGTTTTGTCTTTATAATCGCGTTCAACTTCTGCTGCAAAATCTTTCCAGGCTTTGATAATGGCGTCCACCGAAACATTCCAGCCCGCGGGAACAATCGCCTCGCGTTCCCAGGCGTCCATAGCTTCCTGCCCTACGCGCGCTACAACTTCCGTCTCCGGCTTGCCTTCGTCCGGGCCGTAGTCGATTTCGGTAAAGCGGCTGTCAGCCACCAGCGGGATATCCTTATCCAGCGCCGCAATCGCCAGACGCGCAGTTTCCGTCGTCCGTTTCAGCGGAGCAGCAAAGACAACAGCCGGAATAAGCGTACGCATTTTCAGATATTTGCCGATATTTGTCCCCCTCTCCGTTTCTACCAGCGGCAAATCTGTCCGTGCTCCGACCCGGAGCGGCGTCTGTTCTTTGGTAAAGTTATTTCCGTGGCGCGCAATAATTATTCTCGTCGTCATCTGTTTTTGTCTCCTAAAAATATCTTAGCTTTTTCTACAAATTTCAGCTTCTGCCTCTCAAAGAACAGCTCGCTAAAACTCGCCGTATTTGGCAAACAGAGCTTCCGCCCTCTTCACGTCTTCGGGCGAATCCACCCCGCTCATTCCTTCAAACTGACGGTAATCCACTTTTGCAATCTTGATTTTCATGCCGTTTTCCAAAAAGCGCAGCTGTTCCAAACCTTCAAGTTTTTCATAAATTCCTTCTTCTAAAGATTTGAATTTGAATAAAGAATCATATTTATATCCATACAGGCCGATATGCCGCAGCACCGGGCTTTTGCCGCCCTTTTCGCGCAAAGCGTCTTCTTTGCGCACGGCCGGAATAATGTTCTTGGAAAACCACAACGCATAGCCGTCCTTGTCTGCCACGCAGGTCGTCCCCGAAAACGGCGTCGACTTTTTGCTTTCGCGCAGCTTGTCCAGCGCTTCCCAGCTGAGCTCCGTGCACGGCGTAACCAAATCCACCGTCGGATCTTCTTCAAAAGCCTTAATCAACTCTTCGATAAACCACGGCGGGCAGACCGGATTGTCCCCCTGCAGATTGATAATCAGTTCCGGCTTGATATCAAGGATTTTCACCGCTTCGCACACACGGTCGGAGCCGGTCTTGCAGGCATCAGACGTCATCAGGCATTCGATTCCGTGCGTCTTGCAAAAGTCCGTAATCCGCTCGTCCTCGGTCGCGACCACGATTCGCGCATCGGTATGCGCCGTTCCCTTGCGCGCAATATCGACCACGCGCAGCAGCATTTCTTTGCCGGCAATCTTGGCCAGCGGTTTCCCCGGAAAGCGCGACGAACCGTAGCGCGCCGGAATCACAACAAGGGTCTTTACCATCAGTTTAGCTCCGTAATATAAATCCTAACATAGTTTCATAATGCCCGATTTGCAATGTATGACAAGAATATCTGCAAAGTTTTGCACAGTCCGCTGCATTTTTTGTTCTAATTTTATTCTTTTACCCGGAATTCAGCCCTGCCTGCCGGCAACACCCCTTTGCTGCCTGCCGGCTGCATCCCCGCACCGCCCGCAAGATCGCGCCGCACCAGCAGCGGCGGATACGGCGTCAGCATATAATGAACCTTCAGAAAGTTATAATCCGGCCGGCCGAACGAAACCGTCGTCCATCGTTTGACAAAGTCGCTGCGGCTCTCCTTTTTTTCCGGCAGTTTTTCCCATATTTTTTGAAGATTTTCGCGATACGCCGGCAAATCATCTTTGTTCGACGCTCCCATCAGGTTAATATACTCAACGGCATAAACGAACTTCGGCATATTTTCGCGTACTGCCCGGTTAAGGTCAAACTTCTCGTCAACGCCATACAGATAATACGCCGCCTGTGCCACGTTGCCGTAGCCGAACCAGTAGTATGAAGGGTTGCGCCCGTAAAGGTTGAAAAAGAAATAAACCGTATTGATAATCGGCTCGTTGTCCCGGGAATTTTTGGTTATGTAATCCTGTACAAGATAATAACGCGGAAACTGTGTGTTCGGCGGATGGCGCCAGAGCAGGACTATCCCCGCCGCAGCCCCGGCCAGCAGCAGGAGTTTAACCCTTTTCAGCCGGATTTGTCCTACCGCATAATCCGCGGCAATAAGCGCCGAAACCAGATTGCTGAAAATAAAATACTGCACATACGGCGCCCCGACCGCCATTTTGCCGATAAACTCCAAAAACATCAGCCCGGCCAAAAGCTCGCGGTAAAGGTTCCGGCTGTCCAGAAAGCGGTGCAGCGACAGTATCGCCGCCAGCGGCAGCGCCCCGACAACAAGCCAGTTCTGCAAAATGCGCGCATCGCCCATAAATTCCTGCATCCAGTAATTGAGGTCATAATTATATATAAAGTACAAATCCCAGCTGTTGGTATAATGGAGCCAGAACAAAAACGCCGCCGCAACAGCAGCCGGCCAGGCCAGTTCCTGCCATGCCGCCCGGCAGTTAATTCTGCGCCGCCGCATCAGATAAAGCGTATAACCGCCCAAAATTGCCAGCAGCATCAGTATCTTTTGCAAAAACAGAAACGATGCCATAAAGAGCAGATACGCCTTTCGGATATCGCTCCCCTTCCCTTCGGCTTCCGCGCCGATAAAGCGGAAATAATAAACCAGCCCCCAGAAAAAACAGCCCCACATCGCCGCGTCCGGCTGCAGTTCAAACAACAGGTAATAGTTGTCATAAACCAGAAAATACAGCAGCAGCACCAGCCCGAAAACCGTTTTCGAAACCGCCAGAAATTCCCGGCACAGCTTGTAAAACCCCGCAAACATAAAGATGTAAAACCCGAGCGACACGACCCGTGCCGCATACAAGACCAGCGCATTTTTATAAAAAGCGGCAACAAACGGTGCCAGAACATACCAGAACAGCGGATTATGATGCTCAAAAAAATCGCGGTACGGCACCTGCCCCTGCCAGACCAGCCAGGCGGCGTGGATATGCTCGGCATGATCCATGCACATATAATGATAATAAAATGCCCACAATGCAAACCCGATTTCGGCAGCTCCGGCCGCAAGCATAAAATATTTCAAAAAGCTGTTTTCCCTCATCATTACCCCAATACGCCGTCGGCCGTTGCTTTAACATCCTATTACTTTGACCGGACAGGCTTTTCGCCTTAACCCGATATTTTCCCTCTGCTTTAACCGGCGGTTCCCTTCTTTTTAACCGGCTGCCCTTTTCGTTTAACCGGGTACCCCGTCTCCTTAATCAGTCCCTTCCCCATTTAAACGCCCGGGCATCCGTTACCAGCGTCCGGCCCTTGCCGTTTTTCTCCGCACCGATACTGCTGTCGCGGCGCTGCTCGGATTCCGCCGTAAAGCCGCCAAACCTCTCCGGTTCCAGCTGGCGCAGCATATCTTCCGGCATTAAATCGCGCACCGTTTTATACGGCGTTTTGCCGCGTTCGGCCTGCGCTATCAGGCTTTCTTTAATGTCTTGCGCTTTGTCCAGATAAAAATCAAGACAAAAACCGTCCTCGCCGACTTTCGGCACGTCGTTGCCGTCTTTGTCTTTGGCATATCCGCCTTTGCCGTCGCTGCGGCAGGGCATAATCTCGTGCAAATCAAGCGTATATACCGCACAGTGGACATACCCTTTGCCCTTGATTTCATAAACCGGCAAATCCAGCAAATCTTGCGCCGTCCATGCGCCGGACAGGCAGCACGCCAGGGCATAGCTCCGTTTTAACAGCCCTTTCTGCCTGCGGAAGCCGCTGAGTTTACGCAGCTGCTCGTCCAAATCTTCCCCTTTTTTCATAGATTTGAGGAATTCCGACTTGGCAAACGCATTCTGCCCCCAGCAGAACCCTGCCCCGATTCCGGCCATAGCCTCTTTTTCCGTGCAGGCCCGTCCGAAATCGTCGCCCAGTGTTTCTATCATATATTTGTTGATGTAGCGCCACTTATGCTCCATCGCCTCGTCGGCGGAAATTTCATCGCCCATCTTGACCTTGGTTTCCCTGCCGTTTTCATCCAGATAAAACGTCGTGCCCGAACCGATGGTCGGTACGCCTCCCCCGTCCGGAAAAGCCTTGTCTGAAAAGCCCTCAACCGCCATCAGCAGTGCCGTAATTTCGGGTTTCCAGTCCTGAATCCGCCGGATATTGCCGTAAACGTCGGAATGTTCCCGCCCCATAAAATCCATATAGGTTGCAGTCTCTGCCGACACTTCGGTCTGCTGTTCCTGCCGCTCCGTGTCCGAACATCCTCTGCCCGTCAGCATAACGCCTGCCGTTCCCGCGCCGAGAAGAGTCGCCAGTGCCGCAGCCTTATAGCTTTTCGGCACATAAATCCGCGCCGCCTGCCTTTCGGCTTCCACCACCTTGCGCCCGAGCTGGCGCGCCATGCCCTGCGCCGAAGCCTTAAATTTCTTCGCCGCCTTGTTTCCCGCCTTATGCAGAAAATCCATCACTTTCAGGCGCTCCGGCGTTTCCTTGTCCAAAACCGCCGTGCTGCCGAGTTCCGCCAGCCGGTAGGCATATTTTTCCGCCGCCGCCGAAGAAAAATCCAGCATCCCTGTATCATGCCCGGCGGCTTCCAGCGCCCGTGCCGCGTTAATAACCGTATTGTATTTTGCTTCCGCCCGCGCCTGCACCGTCTCGGCCAGCTGCTGCGGCGAAATGCGCCCCGTCATGCCGTAGGGCACCACATACTCGCGCCCTTCAAAGCCGACGGTCAGCACCGGTTCCCCCGCTCGCCGGTACTTTCCTTCTTCCCGTACTTCAAAATCAAGCAATGACGCCATAAAGCGGCTGATGGAAGTTTTCGGCGTATGCGACCCCACCGTATATTTATACGGCACGACAAACGTTTTGTCCCCCAGCCCTGCCACCAGAAAATCGTCCGTGCCGTGTTTCTGATATTCGCGGATAAGATATTTGTCGTTTTCCGAATATACGTCTTCCAGTTCCGTTATGTCCATCGTCTTTTTCCTTCCAGTATTTCTCCCGGGGCTGCCTTTCTCTTTCGGCGCCGCCTGCATTATGCCGCCATTTCGCCATTATGCAGCCGTTTCGCCGTTACATTGCCGTTCTTCTGCCGTTCAGCCTGAACGGCGATTTCCCCGGCTTTGGCTGCTCCGCCGCTTTCTTATTCTCCCATTTTACCGCAAAACCGCCGCAAAATCAATCTTTTTCTTCCTGTCTTCCCCGCTGTTTTCAACCACGGTACAAAAATTCCGCCCGCTCGAGCCAACCCCGAAAGCCGCCTCGTTCCGTCAGCACCTCACGCGCAGGTAAATGCGCTCGCCGTCGTCCCGCCGTTCCAGAACCTCCGCTGTTCGGTAAACCTCCGCCAGCCTCTTGCCGTCGCCGACCGGAACCGACACCGTCTTAAGTTCGCCTTTGGCACAGATTTTTTCCTGCAGCAATTGCATCAGCCTTTCCGTTCCTTCTCCGCTCAAAGCGGAAACCGCCGCCGCAGACGTATTCCCGGAAATCCTTTCCGCCAGCCGCGCTTTCGCTGCCGCATCCAGCTTATCGGTTTTGTTAAACACCTCAATATAATTCGGCTCATGCTCAATTTTGCTCAGCCCCAGCTCGTGCAAAACATCAAGCACATCCTGCCGCTGCGTTTTGCAGTCGGGGTTGGACGCATCGATAACGTGGACGATAACGTCCGCTTCCAATACCTCCTCCAGCGTTGCCCGAAACGCCATCACCAGTTCATGCGGCAGATTCGAGATAAAGCCGACCGTATCCGACACGATAATGTCCTGCCCTTTTCTGAGTTCGATTTTACGCAGTGTCGGATCCAGCGTGGCAAACAGCATGTCTTTGGCAAAAACGTCCGCTTTGGTAATAAGGTTGAACAGCGTCGACTTCCCCGCGTTGGTATAGCCGACCAACGCCGCCACCGGATAAGGCACCTTAACGCGCGCTGCCCTCTGAATGGAGCGTGTCTGCCGGACTTTTTCCAGCTCTTTTTTGATTTTGACAATCCGTTCGTCCAAATGCCGCCGGTCAAGTTCTATCTGCGTTTCTCCCGGCCCGCCGAGAAAGCCGCCGCCGCCCCTTTGGCGCTCCAGGTGTGTCCAGCTCCGCACCAGCCTGCCGCGCTGGTAAGTCAGATGCGCCAGTTCCACCTGTAATTTTCCTTCGCGGGTCTGCGCCCTTTGCCCGAAAATTTCCAGAATAACCGCCGTCCTGTCAATGACTTTCATATTGAGCATCTTTTCCAGATTGCGCTGCTGTACCGCCGATACCGGCATATCCACCACCAGCAGTTCGGCGCCTTTTTCCTCGCAGGCTGTTCTCAGCCGCTCCAGCGTTCCCTTGCCGAAAAAGCTCTTCGGCACAATCGCGGACATTCTGACCGTCTCGCAGAAGACAACCTCCTGCCCCATCGCCAACACCAGCCCTGCCGCTTCGTTTTCCCGCGCCGCCTCTTCTTCTGCCGTCATCATCCCCGCCGCGGTTTTGATAACCGGGCAGATAACCGCCGTCTTGGTCTTTCTGTCTTTTTCAATCTCTAACAAACCTGCCTCATCAGTTAAATTTCCCTGTTGCCGGCCTGATACCGTTTACAGGCCTTTCCTTTCCCCCCTGACAGCCGAACGCCGGCTCCGGCCCCAAAGGCCCGTCCGGCGTTCTTCTGCAAGCATCTGTTGCCCGCCAGCTTTCGGCAGAAAAAAACTGCCATTCAAAAGCCTGCCATTCAAAAGCCGGCTTTCAGCTGCGGCAAAGGGCTGATTATCCTTCAACCACGTCAATCGGCGTTGCCGGCATAATCGTCGAAACGGCGTGCGTATAGACAAGTTGAGTGTGCCCGTCGCGTCTTAACAGCAGAGACGTCCCGTCAAACCAGGTAATAACGCCCTGCAGTTTCACGCCGTTAATCAAAAACACGGTAACCGAAACTTTTTTGTCTTTAATGTCGTTCAAAAAATCAACTTGTGCGTTTGTAGTCATGTTTTAATTTCCTTATTATATTTTCCTCACGTATGCCGTTCCGGACGCACCCGCGGCTGCAAAGCCGTTCATGCCGTCCGCCGGTTCGGCACGGGCAGGCACTGTCTGCCGCCTTTCCTTCTTGCGTTGGACGCTCCTCCGCCGGCATAATGTTATTAATACTATTGATTTAGTTAACAGTTTCTAAATCCCTGTAAAAAATATGGCATTTTTTTTGCATATCAACCCCGGCGCCGCAATGAGCCGCCCGGAACAGAATCTCTCTGCGCTGCCTTTTCACTCCGCCCCGGCCGCGAAATATCCGCGCCAAGCTTTTGCATAAAGGGCACCCGCATATTCATAAAAGATTCCAGTATCAGCCGCGCGTCGGCAGCTTTCCTTTCGCGAATGCCGTCCGCCGTGTTCAACGCCTGATTGGTCGCCAGCGCCATGCTCTCAACGTCGTCAAACAGCCAGACGTCGCCGCCGAAATACCAGTCGAGATTAGGCTTGCGGTTGGTCAGCAGCGGCCGCCCGTAACTGATAATGTCATAAGCCGCATACGGAACATAAATTTCATCGTCCTCGCCGACCGGCCCCATTTCATACACCACCAGTTTCGCCTTTTTCAGCTCTTCTTCCCGTTCTTCGTCGCTCAGCGCTGCAAACCTGGCGCCGCTGTACGTTTTCGGATTGTTGTAACGCCGGATAAACGCGTCATATACCGGATTGTAAAATTCATAAATATACAGCACGTCGTACGCGTACGTGCCGGGAATCAGGCGTTCGTGCGGCACAAAACCGCCCGGCAGCAAATCAACCCTGACCCGCCCGTCAACCGCATCAAGAACTTTTTTCTGCGACGACAGGTAATAGTCAAAATTGCGCAGTTCTTCGGCATAAAACTGGGCAAACCGATGCATATAATAGATATTGCGGCTGTTCGGATTCATCCTCAGGTCATAAAAATTCGGAAAGCCGCGCACAAAAACGTTCACGCCCGCCGCGTCCAGCTCTTTCGGATACATATCCCCCGCATACGCATACCCGGCGATTTTATACCCTTCCTGCCTGAATTTATATTCCAGAAAGCGGATTGCCGCCAGCATATCATAGTCGATAACGTCCCGCTGGTTGCCGATTCGGAACGCCACCAGCCTGCTGTCCGTCTTCAGCCCCATGCCGTCCGCCGTAACATAACCGCCCGTCCAGCCGATAAACAGCGCCACGGCAACGGCTGCCGCAGTTTTCATAATCCGCCGCATACGGGCTGTTTTCTCTGCCCCGGACATTTTCTCTGCCCCGGACGTTTTCTCTGCTCCGGACATTTTCTCTGCACCTGCCTTTCTTACGCCTGTTCTCTTTTCCGCCGCCGCAGCCGCGGCTTCCCCGTTCTTACTTTTTTTTGCCGCAGCCGCAATCGTTTTCCCGCTCGCTCTTTTTCCCGCCGTTCTGATCATTTCCGTCATCTCTCTGCCCGTATTCCTGACTGTTTTCCTCTGTCCGCCCGCTTTATACGCCGGCCCGCGGCATTGCCTCTCCTGTTCCAAAGCCGTTACTCCCGTTCCGGCAGCCGCGCGGCAAAATCTTGCAACACCTCTGCCATTTTCCCGATAACCGCCCCCGCGGCAAAACGTTCCCGCGTAATCTGGTATGCCTGCTCCGCCTTTTTCCGCCGTTCCTCGGGATGTGCCAGATAATATTCTATCAGCTGCTTAAACTCGCGCGCGTTCCGGTACATCGGTACCGAATCCCCGTAAATCTCCTCAATTTCAGGCATATAGTCGGAAATGACAAACGCCTTGCACGCCGTCGCGTCAAAAATCCGGTTGCTGATAAACCCGGCTTCAATCATATCCGGCCGCGTATCGTTAAGGACGATGTCCGCCGACGAATAAAAATATTTCAGCTGGTCGTTGGGTATCTGCCTTGCTTTCCACCATCCGGCATACTCGCCAAACAGGCTGTTTTCCCAGTTGTCGCCGAAAACTTCCAGTTCTACGCCGCTCTTTTTGGCATATTCGACAGACTTGCGCAGCGGAAAGTCCGGCCATTGGTTAGCCACGAACAATACCTTTTTCTTCAGCTTTTCGCGCGGCGCATGGTAAAATTTATCCAGCCGCGTAAACTGCGGCAGAAAATGCGAATTAATCCCTTTCTCCCGGTATTCGCGGTTTTTCTTCGGCGACCCTGTAAACACGATGTCTGCGTTTTTCACTTCCCGCATCTGGTAGGGTATGGTTTCAAACAGCACCGAAATCCGGTCTTTGTCGGCATAGCGGTGATACCCGTCCAGCCGCAATTCCGGCCCCGCCCTCATATAGATTTCAAACCCTTCGTTAAAATTCCGGTTTGAAAAAGTGTCCTCAAACGTATAGAGCCGCGTGTCAATGCCCTGTTTTTTAAGCTCCGCGGCCAAATCCTCCGCCAGATACTTTTCCCCCAGCGCATATTTGTCGTTATTAAGATGTTTGGTAAATGTAATGGGCAGGTTGACAACCGCCCTGCGATAGTCCAGCTTATACGGCTCCCCGACATTGCGGTAGGAATATCCCCCGGCAAATCCGGCAGCCAGCAACAAAAGAACCCACAGCTTTTGCATGATACCTCCTAAAAAGCCTGAACTGCTGTCTTGAAATTAAAGCAAAACAATCCCTGCCAGACAAGCAAAAAAATAACTTAACCCCAGACATTGCCGCCCGCTTCTCCTGTTTCCCCTGCCGCCTGCCCGCTTTCGGCCCCGTATTCTGCTGCCCTCCTGCCGTTCTGCTCTCGTTTGCCCTGCTCGCTTTCGGCCCCGTGTCCCGTTGCTCTCCTGCCGTTCTGTCCTCGCTTGCCCTGCCCGCATATCGCCCCGTGTCCCGCTGACCGCCGTCTGTCCGGCTCGCACTCAGCTCCGCCTGTCTGCCGCCGCATCCCGAATTTTGTGTTGACATATAGACAAAAACACGTTATATTGTTTTCCGCTTATATAAAAATTATGTCTTACTATAAAACAAAAACAATTATGAACGAAAAAATGTTTGCACGCTCGCACCGGGCCGCAGAAGTCATTTACAATGCTCTGGCCGTCAAAAGTAACTGTTTTGTCAAGGCAAACAAACCGGTTCGCGCCGATTTTGTCATTGCCATTGACGACGACCCGACCTCAGCCCTCTGGGCTTCCTGGATGTACCACAAAATCCGTGCCGAATACGGTTACCGCCCCGCGGTGCTCTGCGTCGGCGGCAAAGGCCTTTTGAGCCGGCATACGCATGACAAAAGCGAAGCGGAACTGCTGCGCGACGTCTGCATTCGCCTCGGGGTTTCGCCTCAAAGCATCGGGCTGGCGCCTCTCGGCACCAACACCGGAGCCAACGTTCAGGCGGTAAAAAAGATTATCCCCGCCGGGCAAACCGCGATTTGGTGCATAACCAAGCGCCAGTCGCTGCGCACCGAGCGCACCGTTGCCCAACAGGCTCCGGAGATAATCTCACGCTACTTCGTTATTGAAGAAAAGCTTGATGAAGCGGCCAAACTGATGAACGGCAAAGGCCTCGCCCAAATGGAAATGATGTTCCATGAAATCGCGGGAACGCTTGAACGCTGCGAACGATACGCCGGAACTTTCCAAAAGCCGATTGACGGCCTGATTGAAATCACGCCCGAAATCCGCGAGGCCGACGCTTTCCTGCGCCGCCACTACCGCCTGAAACTGATGAACAAAACCGTCCGTTTCTGCGGCAGGGAATTCAGCGTCCCGGTCAAAAACCTGAAATCCGTCTGCCAGCTGGCCAACCTCCTGCGCGAGGTCAAGAAAAACCGCTGCCGGATGAAAGATGCGCTGACCTGGGAAATCCGAAACATGGCCGACCTCCTGCTCCGCCAGAAACTCGTTACCTCTGAAGAACGGGAGGCTATGGACGCTTAGGAATGCGCCGCCTGCAACTGATAATCTGTTGGGCAGAAACCCAACCGGGGATTTTTCTCCCCTTACGCCGGCGGTAATGCTTAACCGTCGGCGTATCTGCCTGAAACGCCGGCAGTGATTATTAAATTGTATCTTATTATTAAAACAACAAAAAATGAAAAAATTTTTAATTGAATTCATCGTCTTATATGTGGCCAGCCTGATTATTTTCGCTTTGGTCGCTGCCATAATCCCAGGCGTTGAAGCAACCGCCGGAAACATATTTCTGTATTCGCTGATAATGCCGGCCGTTATATGTATTTACACGGCATTGGAAAATGGGTACAGCGACGATGCCGACGATGAAAGCATTTTATTTTAGCCTCTATCGGCATAATGCAAAAAGTAACCCACACGCCCAAAACGCGGATTTCAGATGACAAAAAGACCGACAGTACAAAACTGCCGGCCTTTTTTTGGGCATACAGGCATCAAATACCTGATATGCCCCTTTACTCGGATTCACTTGGTCTGAATTCCTCTCTTCGTGTTTCCTTCGCTTCGGAATTCATTGGTTCTTTGCCCTTGTTTTATTTTGCTTTCTTCAGCGTCGGAAACAGGATAACGTCGCGCAGCGTCGCCGCCCCGGTCAGCAGTTTTGCCAGCCGGTCCATGCCCATGCCCATGCCTGTCGTCGGCACAAAACCGTATGACAGCGCGTCAATAAAGCTCTCGTCAAGCATCTGCGCTTCGTCGTCGCCGTTCTCGCGCTCCGCCATTTGTGCCTTAAAGCGTTCCAGCTGTTCCAGCGGGTTGGAAAGTTCGGAATACGCGCAGCCGAGTTCCATACCGAGCAGATAGGTATCAAAATGCTCCACCAGCCGCGGATTGTCGCGGTGGGTTTTGGCCAGCGGCGAAATATCTTTCGGCATGTCGGAAACGTGAATCGGCTCAATCAGCGTATGCTCGACCTTTTCGTCAAATACTTCCTGCACAACCTTGCCCCAGTTTGAACAATGGTCAGCATCAACTCCGACCGATTTTGCCAGCGCCCGCGCATCTTCGACTGTTTCGACGCTCAGGAAATCCGCTCCGGTTTCGCGCTTGATAAGGTCAATGATGGAAACTTTCGGAAACGGCTTTGAAAAATCAATTTCGTGCCCTTCCAGCACCAGCTTGTCGGTACCGAACACCTTATTGACGACAAATCGCACCAACCGGTAAATCAAATCGGCCATATCATTATAGTCGCCATACGCCATATACGCCTCTAGCCCCGTAAATTCCGGCACATGGTTTTTGTCAATTCCCTCATTGCGGTAGTTTTTGCCGATTTCAAACACCCGGTCAATACCGCCGACCACCAGTTTTTTCAGATACAGCTCGGTCGCCACGCGCAGATAAAAGTCGTTATCAAGCGCGTTGTAATGCGTGATGAACGGTTTGGCATTCGCCCCGCCCATAATCGGATGGAATGTCGGCGTTTCCACTTCCAGAAATTCCTCGCCGTTAAAGAACTCACGCACCGCGGAAACAATACGGCACCGCGTCAGCAGGATTTCCTTAGCCTCGTCGTTGATAATCAAATCTACATAGCGCTTGCGATAGCGGGTTTCCACATCCGTCAGCCCGTGAAACTTCTCCGGCAGCGGCTCCAGCGACTTGGCAATAATGTCAAACTTCTCCGCCGCCACCGAAAGTTCGCCCCGGGGCGTCCGGCGGATAAACCCGGTAACGCCGATGATGTCGCCAATGTCAAGACATTTCAAGAGCTTCAGGTTATCTTCAGGCAAATGCGACTTATGGCAGAAAATCTGAATATTGCCGCTCTTGTCTTTCAGGTCGATAAACATACCGTCGTTTCTGACCGCCATTGCCCTGCCCGCAACCGTTACCCGGTCTTCGGTATTCTCTCCGGCAGGCAGTTCCTTGTATTTTTCCTGCAGCGGTTTGGCAAAGCTGTCCGGCTTAAACCGGTAAGGATACGGATTGTAGCCCATTTCTTCAAGTTTCGCCAGCTTGTTCAGGCGGCTCTGTCTCTGTTCACTGATTTCTTCTGTCATAATCATCCCTGTTTGAAAATTTAATTTTATCGCCAAACTGCGCCGCCCAGCCAAAAAACCTCGTCAAGCCGCGCCAAACTGCGCACTCTGTCGAACCCTCTGGCAAGCCGCGCCAAACTGCGGACTTTTATAGCACAGCCTCAGAATTTTGCAAGCAAAAAATGCGCTCCGTTTACCATCGGTTTCTCGGGACGGCTTCAGCACTGCCGCCTCATCGTCCGCCCCGGACGCCTTCGTCCATTCCTTCGCTTACCGGAATTTCCATACGACCGAACAGTTGTCGCCGTCGCAGCCGCAGACGCTTTCCAGCTTGTCCAGACTGACATAAGGCGCTTCATTGGCCATAAAGATATTGCGTGATTTGATGTCTTTCTGCTGCGTATCTGGATAAATCTCATCTAAAACGCCGGACGGCGTCGGCGCCGCATACCCTGCCACGGCAATCAGGTTGCTCATATCCGAGCTGCCCCAGTTCATCCGTACCAGTTCAACACACGCATACCGGCTCAGCCCCTGAAACGAAATTTCAAAAGCCTTGTTTTTGTCTCCGGGAGTCAGGGACGAATAAAAGAAGTCCACCCCGCCCATGTACGCATTGGTCGCTTCCGTAAAGCCCTCTTTGAACATATCCTTCGGGATAAGCTTGAAAGACACCGCCTGTTTATAATTGAACTCGCCGTAATCGCGCTGTCCCTGAAAATAAAACTGGATGCCGCGCGACAGCGTTTCAATCTCTTCAATGCACTTGTTTGTCTTGAGCTTTTCGACCGAAAGCTTATAGCTTCTGATGCCAAGATATCCCAGCATAATAAAGGCAAGCCACGCCCCTACCTGAAAAATCGCCCGTACTTGTTGCTTTTTTTCCATAGAGTCAGCCTGCCTTATTCAAATAACATTCAAATATACATACCTAAAAATATTTTCTAAACCTAAAGATTTAAAATATGGTTAAACTGCCGTATTTTAATCGCTCGGGTTCATTACTGCCGGAACCGGCAAAATCCTCCTAACGCCCCTGATGTTTTTTGTATTTGTCAAGCATAATCAGTGAGGCTTCCTGCGTTTGTCCGCCGTTTTCAGGCATTCTCGCCTGTTCTTCCCCGGCCTGTTGCAGCAAATCCGGCGCCGCCTGTCCGTCAAGCGGCAGGCCGCCCGGCATCGCGCCGTTGTCAAACAAGGCATCGTTCGTCGTATCGCGTTCGTTCCATGCCAGCACTGCCTCGTCATAACGCGTCTGGGTTTCAACCCGGCGATGGTCAAGACGCAGTTTGTAGGTATCGCTGTAGCGGTGTTCCAAAATCTGTTCCAGCCGGTATTCGTCGCGATGCTTGATAATATCGTGCAGCCGCTTGTATTTTTCAAAATCGATCGTCGACGCATTGTTGTTGCCCATGCGCTCAAACTGGTAATAGCGTCCGCGGCCGTCGTTGCCGTCGGGGCGATACCGGTTGAGGATACCCGCAACCCGCTTGAACATTTCCACGTCTTCGACATGCTCGACCGGAATGTGCATTTTCTTGCGCCAGTTCGGATAAGATTTATCGCCGCGGATTTCCAGTATCGGCTTTTCGACCGACCATTCCATTTCCGGCATGCCGGGCACGTTGCCCATCTCCCCCAAACCGTAAATGTCGGAAAACGGCATCAGCATAATCGCCGAATTGCTTCTGGCCAAAAACGTCGTTACGGCCGGAATGTATTCCGCCGGCACTGTATTAGGATCTCCTCTCGGGTCGGCGACGTACGAACCGCCCACTTCGTCCCAGATTCCGTAATGCCCCAAAATCCAGTTCATGCCTTCGCGCTGCGATGCATATTGTTCAAATGCATCGTCCGCCTGCTTGTCATTCAAAACGCCAAGCAGCTTTTGCTGCCAGACGTGCTGCACGTTCCACTGGCTGACCAGAGTCGGCGTATCGTGCGTTGACGGCGCACAGACCGACATCTGCGGATATTCGCCCGGATGCCGCATTGACCTGTACATATCGCTCTTGCGCTCAAACGGCAGCACCCGGTACGACAAAATGCCGAAGTTTTCCATATTGCGGCGCAGGTCGTCCGTCATGTCGCCCAGGTCTTCGCCGATAACCATCGTTTTGTTGCGGTGGCTTTCCAGCGCCACAATCGCCATCAGTTCCTTGACGTTGTAATAAACATAATTGCCTTCCGCGCCGTTGTCCGGGAACATAAACAGCCGGTGCAGCTGCAAAACGTGGTCAATTCTGAGGCACCCGGCATAGCGCATATTGGCTTCCAGAATTCTGCGGTAAGGCTCGTACCCCTGCTCTTGCAGTTTGACCGGGTTAAAGCCCAGAAGACCCCATTTCTGCCCGCTGGCCGAAAGTATGTCGGGCTTCGCTCCAGCCGTCCCTTTAAGGTAAAGGTCGGAATAATACCACGCTTCAAACCCTTTGCACGACGCGCCGACAGCCATATCCATGTACAGGCCGATTTTCATGCCCGAGTTCAGGCAGTTTTCCTTAACCTGCTGCAACTGGTTTTCGCACAGCCACTGCGTGTATTTGAAGTAGTCGATTTCGCTGCGGTGCTGGCGCTTAAAAGCCTCTACTTCCGGCGAATGCGGGTTTTTATAAGCCTCGGGCCAGTCTTTCCAGAGCGCCGGTGCCGGATTCTGCCCCGCAAAATATTTGGAAAGCGCGCGGAACGTCGCAAACATTTCCAAATCCTGCCCTTTGTCGTCGCAGTAAACATTAAAGCGGTTGCGTGCCTCTTCGCTTTCCGGCGAATATTTGAATTCCTCAAAGCACCGGTGCAGGATGTCGTCCACCAGCGCCTGCGTCGTCGTATAGTCGACATAGGTGCGGCGGCGGTTGATTTTCAGCTTTTCCTGAAATTCCGGGCTGTTGTAATAATCCCTGATGCGCTTGCTGTTTTTGAACTCGTCAACGGCCGTAACGTCAACATAAATATAGTTGAAAAACATGCGGCTGTCCGGCCCGTACGGCGAAGCGTTTTCCGGCTGGTCATCGCGGGTGGCATGCAGCGGGTTGACACCCATCACCCCGGCGCCGTTTTTGCCGAGAATATACCCCAGATGCGCCAAATCGCTGAAATTGCCGATACCGAGGTTGTTTTCGCTGACCTGTTCGTACAACTGCGTCGGCACGCCCCAGGTTTTCTTTCCTTCGGTAATGCCCAGCCCGTCGTAGCATTTTTGCGGCGCCGAAATCAGCCTTGTCTTCTGCACGACTTCCACGCCGTTCTTGTCAATATACGAAAACTCTACATTATGATAGCCGAGCCTGACGTCAAACGGAAACTTAAAGCGGTACTTGCGGTATGTCGTCCCGTTGATTTCGCGTTCGTTGGGACCTTCGTTCTGCCCCAGCCGCTCCAAATCGCTGATGTTGACTTCCCCGCTGTAAAACTTGTCCGAGTCTTCAATAACGACTTCGCCGCGGTAATATTTCTTCGGGTCTTCGTCTTCGTAAAAATTCCATTTCAGCATCGTCGCGCCGTCCGGCAGCGAAACCTCTACCGCCGGCGGTTCGTTTTGCAGCAAAATCGGCACATGGTGCACGATGTTGATAAAATTGGCGTTCTTTTTTTCTTCTATAATCTTCTCAACCAGCCGGAAGTTTTTCTCCTGCTGTCCGGCGTCCGCCGTATGACAATCAAAATTTTCGTCGAGAATATCCATAGCCTTGAGCAGACCGACTTTCGTATCCAGCGTTGCCGTAAGCTCAATGCCGGATAAATACGCCAGTTCGCTGATACTGTTGCAGATATCCATTTCTCTACATCCTCTATACATAAAAGTTACTACATTATGCCCCCAAGCATAAAAGGGAAAAATCCCGTTAGCAAAGCCATTCCGCAACTTATAAACAAGATTTACGCTTTATATATAAGCGCCACCGCCCGCGGAAACGACCTCGCCGGAAGTATACGAAACCGCCCGTTTAGTGTACCCGTACCAGTGCCCGGCCCGCCGGCCTCATAGCCCCGCGCTGCCCCTTTCCGCCTCGGGAACGCCCGTTGCGTTCCGGCTCCGGCATGCCTTTCGCCGCCCTCCCCTGATATTCTGCTCTCCGCCGTTCCCTGCCCGTGCGCAAAGAGCGGTCTCTGCCCGTACGCAAAGAGCATTCCCTGCCCGTGCACAAGGGAGGTTCTCCGCCCACGCCAAAAGGGCGCCGGTTTCCCGAACGCCCTTCCCTTCTGCTTTTCAAAAACAGCTGCCCCACGCTGCGATGACCGTCATTGCCTCACGCAATCAGCAACTTCCTGTTCAAATGGCACGCGGCACGCCGCCGCAGCCGCTTACCACGGGTCGCTGTACCTCAGCGACGGATCGTTCAGCCTGTTAATATAATCCTGATTCTCAGGCGTTGTTTTGCTCTCGATATCGCGGTAATCGTCAAGCTGGTCAATCTGGTCGACTTTATTTACCCAGTCGCCTTTGTTAAAGTTGGAACGGTCAAAGTAGCAATATACCGTCGCATGCCCTTCCAGCGTATTGGTCGGCACCGGAAACAGGTTCCAGACGAAGTTTCCGCCCTGGAAAGTCGGGTTTGTATTGCTGCTGTCGTTATACCCTTCTTCGTTGTTGTTCGAAAAAATGCCTTCATTACCGCCGCCGCTTCCGAGGTTCTTATAATAATCGGTATCGTAAATAAAGCCCATACGCGCATGCCAGCCTTCGTCAAACGGCTCCAGTGCGGTTTTCAGCCATGTATTCTGCTGGAAATACAGCGGCTGAGCCACGGCGTACTGGTCAGTTCCGTCTGTGGTATAGGTATAGGTTCCGACGTTCTGATCCCCGACATTGGCAACCAGGTCAGACTTTGTCTGCGTCGCCGCGGAATCCGTATATTCCGCCTTCAATCCCAGATACCACCCCTCGGTTCGGGTCATCGTCTGCGCCAGGAACGAACTGTGCGTATTGCCGTCCTGATAAATGCCGTTGTAAATCAGGCTGCTGACCGCCTCCATGCCCGGATAGATAATGGCGTCATTCATATTGGCCGCTCCCCACCCTCTGGCAGTTTCCAAAATCTTGGCCTGCCGGGTCGCCTGGTTAACAAACCACTGATCGTTGACGGCACTGGCGTTCGGCATGCCTGAAACCTTGCTCGCCTGAATGATTTCGCCGGCCTGCCCCATGTTAAACGACGTCGGCACAACCGTTGCCATGTTTCTGTATCCCGGAGGGCACAATGCATACGGAATTTTGCCGAGGTACGGCGAAGCCCATGCTACGTCGGAATTTTCCGTCGGCCCTTTCCATGAATCGCCCGCGCTCCACTTAATGCGCGTCGTCTTGCCGCCGCCGACACCCTCGACATAGTCGTTCGACACATTGTAAATTCCCTTGAGCACAAAGTCCGGCAAAGCATCGCTCAGCCTTGCGCCGCCGCGCGTCGTCAGCTTGATGTCGTGCATGACCGACGTATAGGCCGGGTTGACCATATATTGGTCATACTGCGTACCGCGGTCAGTCTTGCCGCTGATTTCCGGCACCGTTTCGTTGGTGTTGGAAACAAAGCGGTTGGCTTTGATATAGCCGAAACCTTCGTCCGCACCAAAAGTCGACGGCGTCCCGTTGGCATAGCTTTCTTCCAGTTCAATCGCCCCTTTGCGGATATAAATCGACGCGTCTTCCGTATCGTTAATATTGCTGGAACCGCCTTTGACGTCGCTCGGGTTGATTTTCAGCATCGCATAATAGCCGCCGGCCGAAGAGCCGCCCGCCGCGTAGTTGCCGTCGCTGTCCCTTGCCCAGACCTGAATGTACTCAGGGTCAATTTCAAACATCGCATGGTCGTTGTCGTCCGTTCCGACCGCATTGGACGAGTTGGAAGCGATATGGATAACTTCGTTGCCGGTAACGTGGAACGAGCCGTTGACCTGTACGTTGGCCTGCGCCGTCTTGCTTTCCGGCACTTCGTTCGGCGCCACCTTAAACCGCGCGATGCTGGAGTCGTCCTCTACCTGAAAGTCGACCCATCTCGTCCGGATTTTGTCCGCGTCGGCATAGAGCTGTGCGCCCTCGTCCTGGTCGGTGGAGCTGACGTCCTTGGTTTTCAGCGTAAAGGTTCCCGTTTTGGCATCAATCCGGTTTGCATACGATGAAGACCAGTGCCCGCCGAAACGCATTGCCTCGCGCTGAATGTCCACAACGCTCGAAACTTTGGAATCTATGGTGTACATATTCGCCAGCGTTGAACCGATGACGTTCGCCGAACCGGCACCGCCGTTGCCGTCCATATCGGCAAAGAAGTAGTTCTTGATTGTGCCGTCCGTCGTTCCCGCGCCGACCGTCGCGCTGCCGTCTTCAAACCAGGCCCACGCGCCCGCCGTATCGTTCAAAACGATTTTTGTCGAATCCGCCTGCAGCATCATGTCGTTCTTGCCGGCGTTGACTTCGCCGCGCGAATCATTGGTTCCGCCCTTGGTCGGGTTGCGGATAATGACCATATCGTCATACGCGTTGAGCCATGCCGTCTGCGGCGCGCTCGAAAACTGCGCAAAGTTCTTAAACCCGGCATGCAGTTCTTTCATGCCCGCCTGCTGCAGCCAGGCCTGCCTTGCCCACAGCAGTTCGTCAATCCATGCCGACCCGGCAACGCCCAGCGTATATTTTTCGCGGGTATATTTGCCGTCGTCGGTTCCCGTCGAGCCCATGTTCTTGTTGCCCATATAGGTTCTGCCGAGAATATCGGTATAACGCGACGCCACCGTCGTCAGGTGTTCAAGCGTCTTGCCGCCCAGGTCTTTATATTCGTTGGCAACGGATACGTCCGTCGGCTGAAAAGCCACCGGTCCGGCCTCGGTTCCCGTATATCCCTTGTCGGAATAGACGCGAACCGCGCCGCCGCGCAGCGAAACCTTGTCCCTGTCGCCGTACATCATATGGTTGGTGTTGTAAGCATCGCCGACGCCGCCGGTATCGCTGATGTCATGCCCTATCGTAAACACGCGGTTGTCCACGCCGGCGCTGTTGACGTTCGCCAGCAGGTGAACCCTCGCGCTGCTGTCAAAGCCCTGCGCCTGCAGCCAGCCGCCGTCGTGCCCGGCGTACAGGTTGCCGCCCATGTCGTTGATGTGCGTTACCATGTTGGTCGTCGCCGAAGAGCCGCCGTTGATATAAACTGTACCGCCCTGGCGGTTGATTTCCGTAATCGAAGACGCCGAATTCTGGTTAATGTGCACCTCGTTGGTCGTTCCGTCGCGGAAAGCCTGCAACAAAGCGCCCTCGCCGCCGGTTCCCGAAGACTCTCCGATAAGGAAGTCGGTAACGTTTGAAGAGTCGCTGCGGCGCTTAACCTGCACGAATTCGTCCATCATTGCCACGCGTTCGGCATTTTCCTTGTTCTCCGCCCGCAAGACCACGATTTCCTCGTCGCCGGTGCCGGTGCTGTTCATCCGGGCAAACTGCAGAACATCATACCCGTCGCTTTTGCGGTTCATATCCGCATCATACCCGAAGCGCTCGCGTGCATTGCCGTCATACAGCGCTTCTTCGCGGAACAGCTGGAAGTTCTCGCTCAGCGCCGCCAGGTTGCCGTAAATCCATGCCGCGCCGTTGCTGGCCTCAACTTGAGGCGTATGCGTCGCAATGTCCAGCGTCTTTCTGAACGGTTTGCCGATATAAAGGTCGGCAACGTTCGGATCGCATAACTTCTCCGGCGAGGACGATACACCCCCGGAAATAAACTCGCGGTTGCAGTCCGTGTTCATCGTCAGTTTCTTGACGTTAAAAATGGAATAATAGTCGTTGGCATAAGCCGCATAGTCGCCGTCTTCCGTTGCCGCATGCCCGCCCATATAAAGGTCGGTTACCATCGTGTTGTGGAAATAGGCGCCTGCGTCGTCAGACGGATTCGGCGGTACGCGGTACAGGTATTTCGCGCTGTCGTCATAGCTCATCGAAACCGGCTCGTTGGACGTAACAATCAGCGAATTTTCGGTCAGGGAAGAATCGTCAAATTCCAAATCCTCGACCATCGTGCTGTCCAGGAACCACGCACCGCCCGTACCTTTGGCTTCCTTGACGTCGGTGATGATACCGCCGTTCGCGCCGACCAGCGAGGCCATGCGCGCCGCGCGCTTGCTGCCGATATCGATAATTTTCGGATACAAAACGTACGAAACCAGCGTACTGTCATCACGGTGGACATAAACTTTCGGCTTGTCAAAACCGCGCAGTTCGTCCGGCTTGTAGCCATACGGCAGATAACTAGAATAGCCGATGCGGTATGCTCCGGACTGGTTGTCGTCAAACTCGATAACCACCGTACTGTTGGAAACCTCCGCCGCCGAGCTCATCAGGCCGGAAAAGTTCTGACGGATATAGGCATCCATGACGTTGCTCATCGTCCGCGCCTGCGAAGCGACGTTAATATCCTGAATTTCCTGCAGGCGTTCCGCGGATTTTTTATAAAGGGTCGGCGTAACCATTGCAATCAGACCCAGCATTGCGAGCGCTTCGACCAGAAGCGTACCGCGCTGCTCCGATTTATCTGAAAATTTAGTCATTGTTAAACCTCCTTTATCAAAAATTCCCTGCCGTTTTTCTTCTGACATATCTCTCCGCCCCGACATTCCGCTCGCACCTTTCTGCTTCAACATTCCGTTCGTTTCTCCCCGCTCATCTCTCCGCCCCGGCATTTTTCCGTTTCTCTCCGCACATCTCTCCGCCTCGACACTTTCCCGTTTCTCTCCGCTCATCTCTCCGCCTCGACACTTTCCCGTTTCTCTCCGTTACAACATTCCGTTCAAACGCTTCTCTCGACCCTTTCCGCCCTAAAAGCTCTGTATCTTAAACAGGCAGGGCTGGTTTTCATCGCAGATTGTCTCCATTTTCCCGTTAACCTTCGACTGGAAAAAATCTTTGCCAAAAATCCATACCGGCAGCGTCCATTCGGCACGGTTTCGCCGTTCTACCGGATAAGACTGCGTATTGTTCGTTTTATCCTGCCACTCCTCCAAATCGTCGGCGTAAACCGGCAAAAAGTTGATTTTGCCGCGAAACTGCCAGGCCATTTCGTTTTTGCCCGGCGTCTTCCCCCAGCGGATAACGCCGATATTGTCATAATACACCTTCGGCGCCAGCGCTTTGATAAAATCCAGCGTAACCTCGCCCGAAATCCGGTTAATCCACCGGGCGTCAAGTTTTTTGTACGCCACCATGTAGCGCCCGCCGTCCTGCAAAACATGGCAGCACGATTTGGTAATGTTGCCGTCCGCATCTGTTGTCGATATGCAGTTTTTGCTCCCGTTCTCGTTCATGGGCTTGTCCAGACACAGGATTTTAAATCCCATTTCCGAACCGTCATATACCCGCCGCCCGGCCATCAGATAGTCTTTGGCGCCGATATTGTCCTGGCCTTGTTTGTTTTTCGCCCTGAGGTAAACCAGATGCTCCGACCCCTGCTGGTTGACAAAAGTATGGATGTCTTCGTTATCGTCAACCCCGCTCGCATCAAATCTCGCATAAAACATATCTCCCGGCAAAATCCACGGGATGTCAGCCCCGTCCGCCGCCTTGAAATTGCCGTTGATGATATCAACGATAACCATGCGTACCGCCTTAAACTGATAACCGAATTTGAAAATGATGGACGCAGCTTTTTTCTTCGCAATATCCCGGTCATAATCGGGACGCGCTGACAGATTGTATCCGTATATCGACGCCATAAACGTCGCAAGCAGCATCAATAAATACATAAATAAGCTCCACCCATATATACATATATAGTGGCAGTATACACTATTTTTTCCAAAAAATCAACAAAAAACGTCATTATCCCCATATTGTAACAGAATCGTAACATTTCTTTTTCTCACTGCCGGCACGTTCCCCACCTATTGCTCCCCTTGTTTTCTTCTGCTTCTTATCCCTGCCTTGTCCCGCCCCTCACCGCTGCCTTCTCCAGCCCCCTCATCGCTGCCTTGTCCCGCCCCTCATCGCTGCCTTCTCCAGCCCCTTCATCGCTGTCTTATCCTGCGTCTTTTATCCCTGTTCTCTCCGGCAGCCGAACCTCCCCGCCGTTTCTTCTCCCAAAAGCTCATTCTCCCCAAAAAACATTGCATTATTCCGATTTTTCCCTTGTCAACTCCGGTTTTAACGCCTAAATTATCCCGCAGCAGGCTTCCGGAAATGCTTGGCGCCCAACCTGATGCCGAACTTTTGCGCCAAAAGCCGGGAAGCAAAGCCAAACGCAACAAAGGAGCATAAAACCAATGGAAAAAGTTTCTCTAAATCTTGCCGAAACGACGATAAAGATGTTGGGCGACCGCTGGAAAGTGCAGATTATCGAAAGCCTGATGGACGGCACCAAACGTTTTGGCGAACTGAAAAAGGAACTGGGCAGCATCACGCAGAAAGTACTGACGTCCAACCTGCGTATGCTTGAAGAAAACGGCATCCTCGTCCGCCATGTTTATGCGCAGATACCGCCGCGCGTCGATTACACCCTGACCAGCCTCGGCTATAATCTCAAGCCCGTGATTGATTCAATGGTCGCATGGGCCATGGAATACCGCGGTTCCATCGTTCAGGAATTTAATGATATAAAAGAAAAAGGCAAAGCTAAAATAGAAGATAAAATCAAGGATATAAAAAGCAATTTTTAACTAAAAGATTAACTTTGTCTGTTTTTTCGCGCCCTGCATCATCCCTCCAACTACACCGCTCTATGCCGCACCTCATGCCCCATAATGCGTACCCTAACCTTCCCTGCACAGCTCTCTGCCATACCTCTTTTATCGCCTTGCGCTCTGCCCATTGTACCAAACTCTAGCGCGCCGCGCGCTTAATCCTGTCGTTTATCGCCAGCCCCAACCCCTCAAACGGTATCGGCGCCATCGCCATTCTGGCAAAACGCGTATCTTTGTCCGCCGCCCGCATATAAGCAAACAGGTTTGCCGCTGCCTCGCGCAAGTCGCCGCTGGGGCTGAGGTTCATTTCCGCCCACTCATAGCCCTTGCCGAAACCGATAAACAGCTCGCCTTCTTCGCGTGCCAAAGCGTTAATGCGGAATTTCTTTGCCGGCGCATAATGTTTCAACAGCTGTCCGGGAGATGTCGGTTTGTTCGGATTGCCGTCGGAAATCTGTACTGTTTCGCCCAGAGCCTCTTCCAGTTCTTCCCTGGTAATGCCCCCGGCGCGCAACAGCACTGCCTGCCGCGTCGTCAAGTCCAAAATGGTCGATTCAACGCCGACCGTACAGGAACCTCCGTCCAAAATCATATCTACCCTATCGCCGAGGCTCTCATAAACCGCCTGTGCCGTCGTCGGTGAAATCGTCTGCGAGCGGTTGGCGGACGGCGCGGCAATCGGTACCCCGCTTTTACGGATAAGTTCCAACGCCGCCGGATGTCGCGGACAGCGCACCGTAATCGTCTTCAATCCCGCGCAGACCAAATCCAGCGCCGGGTTCTCGTCCTTGCGCGGCAAGACAAACGTCAGCGGTCCCGGCCAGAACTTCCGCGCCAGAAACAACGCCCGCTCATCAGCCGCAGCATAACCGGCCAGTTCGTCCGGCTCGGCAATATGCGAAATCAGCGGATTGAACGCCGGCCGCCCCTTGGCGGCAAAAATCCCCGCCACGGCTTTGGCGTCGTAAACGCTCGCCCCAAGGCCATACACTGTTTCTGTCGGAAAAGCCACCAGTTTCCCGCTCTTGATAAGTTCTGCCGCTTTGCTTATATTGTCTGCATCTGCTTCAAAAATTCCGCCCATAATCTGCCTCTGTAATTTGCCTCTGTAATCTGCCTCTGCTTGCCTCTGTTAAAAAACGCCGGCCTTATTTTCCTTTTTCCCCGACATTAACACCATAAAAAACATTGTCAACACCAAAACTTTAACCTTTTCTTCATCACTGTCGCCGCAAAATGGCAAAGATAAAACCATAAGGAGAAACCAATGACCGAAATAACTTTTAACCAATCCCCTGCGGACGCCGCCGTCAAAGTGCTCATTGCGACCAAAGAGGAAGCCCTGAATTACGGCGTTGCCGGCGGTATTGTCAGCCGCGCCCTTTTTAATCAGCTCAAAGCCCTTGTCGAACGCGAGGACGCTGCCGGCGACAAAAAGGAAATTCTGGTTCTTGACACCGTAAAAGAAACCGTCGTCCTGCTCCGCCCGTCCAACACCGTCGGCGAGGCCGGATTGCAGGTTCTCGGCGGAAAACTTTACGGTCGCCTGCGCAATTTCGGCTCCGCCGCCGTTTTCGCGCGCCGCCTGCCTAAGACGGATTTTGACGCCGCCGCGGTTGCCGCGAATCTCGGCTTGGGAATTGAGCTGGAATCATACAGCTTTGACAAATACCGCACCACCAAAAAGCCGCACGAATACCCGAAGCTCGAAACCGTCAACTTTGTTGCCAGAGACAAACTGGATAAGAAAGGTTACGAACGCTGTGCCGCTCTGGCCAATGCCGTCCGCTATGCGCGCGACCTCACCAACGAACCGTCCAACGAGCTGACGCCCGAAGTTTACGCCAAAGACATCAAACGGCTGGAACACCTCGGCCTCAAAGTAACCCTGATGGACAAGGCCGAACTGAAGAAAAAAGGCTTCAATATGCTGCTGTCCGTCGCGCAGGGTTCCTGTAATGACCCGTATGTTGCCATACTTGAATACTGCGGCAACAAAAAGAAAAGAGGCTGTGACATCGCCCTCGTCGGCAAAGGCGTAACCTTTGATTCCGGCGGTATCTCCTTAAAACCGGCCGCCGGCATGTGGGATATGAAACAGGATATGGCCGGTTCCGCAGTCGTCGTCGCCTCGCTCAAGGCCGCCGCACAGCAGAAACTGAACCTGAATGTCGTCGGCATCGTCGGTTTGGTCGAAAATATGCCCTCCGGTTCCGCCACCCGCCCCGGCGACATCGTAACTTCGCTTTCCGGCAAGACCGTGGAAATCCTCAACACGGACGCCGAGGGGCGCCTGGTCTTGGGCGACTGCCTGACTTATGTTGAAAAGGAATATAAGCCGGAACGCATCGTCGACCTCGCCACGCTGACCGGCGCGATTGTCGTAGCGCTGGGCAACGAGATGGCCGGTCTGTTCAGCAACGACGACGTCCTGTCCGAATTGCTGTCCATTTCCGGCGAACAGTCGGGCGAAGAGTTGTGGCGCTTTCCGCTGACCGACGCTTACCGCAAACTGATTAAATCGGACATGGCCGATGTCAAAAACATCTCCGACGGGCGCGCTGCCGGTTCGATTACCGCAGCCTGCTTCCTCGAGGAATTTCTGCCCGGCAAAACCCCGTGGGCGCATCTGGACATCGCCGGCATGGATATGTTCGGCAAGCCCCGTCCCCTCTATCCGAAGGGAGCCAGCGGTTTCGGCGTCCGGCTGATAAACCGCTTCCTGCGCAATCTGGAGCAGAAATAAGTCCCGCGGCGCTCAACCGCCCGCCCCCCGAAATGCCTGCCCGCATAACACGGACAGGCGTTTTCTTTTGCCGGCTGCCCCCTTTCATACTTCTGTCCCGCATTTCCGCGCCCCTCTCACGCCGTCTCTTTTCTCCACCCTGCCCAGACCATCCCGTTTTCCTTTGCTCCCGCTCTCACCCTCAACATTCCCCCTGCCCGTTCTCCTCCACTCCGTTCGCACCCTCAACATTCCCCCGCCTTCCCGTTTTCCTCCACTCCGCTCGCACCTTCTCCCCATACCTATTCATTCCCATCTCCCGCCCCTTTTTTGCTCATTTTCCCCTTTACATTTGCAAACTTCCTGCTATACTCCGCACAAATTAACCATAACACCAGCCAAAGGACCATACAGATGACTAAACAGACTTGGAAACCCGGAACCATGCTCGCCCCCTTGCCGCCGGCATTGATAACCTCCGGCGACATGGAACATCCCAACGTCATGACTGCCGCCTGGACCGGCATTATTTGTTCCGACCCGGTCATCACCTATGTTTCTCTGCGTCCGAGCCGCTACACGCACGAACTCGTCAGCCAAAACAAAGAGTTTGTCATCAACCTGCCGACCTGGCGCCAGGCTGAAGCCGTTGACACCGTCGGCGTCAAATCCGGCCGCGACGACGACAAGTTTGCCCTGACCGGCTTAACCCCGGAACCCTGCACAAAAGTCAAAGCGCCGCAGGTTGCCGAATGCCCTGTCTCGCTGGAATGCAAGGTGCTGGAAATCCGCCCGTTCGGCACACACGATATGTTTCTGGCCGAAGTCGTCGCCGTCAATGTCGATGACAAATATATCGACGAGTCCGGCGCGCTGGATTTGGAAAAGGCCGGACTTATCGCCTACGCCCACGGATTTTATTACACGTTGGGACGCAAAATCGGCAAATTCGGCTTTTCGGTCGAAAAGAAAAAGAAAAAGCCCGCCGCGCCGTCCGTTGCTACGGTTCTGAAAGCCGATGAAAAATTTTCCCGTAAAAAAATTACTGCGGAAACTATCGCCGCCTCATGTCCGTCTGCCGTCGCCAGCCACGGCGGACCAAAGATTGCAGCAGCCGGAAAACCTGCACCGCACACCTTAGAGCATGACGAAACTTTTATTGAAAACGGCGTCGAAGTAATCGTCAAAAAATCTCGTTTCAGCAAAACTCCGGCACTGTCTGCCGCCCCGCACCCTGCGGACAAAAACGCCCGCCGCAAAGGCAAAGACAGCCGTGCCAAAGGAGAAAACAGCCGCTCAAAAGGAAAATTCAGCCGTAAAGACCATAAACAGACAAATTATGAACCTTACAGCTTCAAGAAAAAAGCTGACGGCAGTTTCAAAAAGAAGTCCCCACGCCGTGCCTGATACATTGCGCTCCCTGCGCCTGACACTTCCTCTCCCGTGCCGGCTTAACACAGTATACTCCTTGCACCGATGCAACACACTGTATTCCCTGTACCGACTTAACGCGGGCTTCTCCTTGTACCGGTTCAACACATTGTATTCCCCGTGCCTGCTTAACACGGTATACTCCTTGCACCGATGCAACACATTGTATTCCCTGCGCCGACATAACACCGGAATTTCCTTACATTAACACCGGGTTTTCCTTGTACCTGCCGACGCATTGCAATTCTGCCTTGCGCTGCAACGCACTGCTGCGCGTCAGGAATAATATTTTTCGTTTCGCCCGCGCCATATCGCCGCATCAAAAGCGGCTTTTTCCGTTCCCTTTTGCTCGGGTTCTGTCGCGGTTTGTTTCGTATCCTGGCGGACAATGGTGCCGCCCGCATTTCCGACAGCCACTTTCTCACGCGCGATATGCGTTTTTACCCTTTCGCCCGCCGCAGCCATGGCAAAATCCCTTTTCATACCGTCAAACAAAGCATCACGGCTCATACCTTTCACGGCTTCGTTTCCGGGCTTATCCAAATCGGACACGTCGTTCAGAAGATGCATAATCTGTTCATCGGAATAGCGCTCAAAAATCATCGTATCAATATCCTGCGGCGCCAGCCCGTCATAAATTTCACCAATATCTTGTCTTGGTTTCATCTGTTCAGGCATAGCACCCGCCTCTTCGGACAAAACAGTCGCCGCTTCAGGCATAGCAGCCGCCTCTTCGGGCAGGGCTTCCGCCTTTTCAGACAAAACAGTCGCCGCGTTGTCTTTCTCCTTCTGCCGTTTTTCATACGCGGCTCTCTTTTCCATGCATTTCCGCCTCATCGCCGCCACGTCTTCAAGCGTAAAAACCTTATCGGCATCAAGCGCCAGATCTTTGCGCATCTGCATCAGCCGCGCATAAATTTCCATGCCGGAATCCTTATAAGCATCATATTCGACCCCGGGATTGACTTCTTTATTGCCGATGACGGATACCATATTCTCGCTGAACCTCAAATCCGCCGCATGCGCTGCTTCGTGCAAAACCAGACTGGATAACGGGCGCAGCTCAATATGTCCCTTATTTTTCTTATAATTGGCGATGTTGATAAAAACGGTCGGTTCTTTTACAACGGCCCGCGCATTAAACCCGATGTTGCCATCGCTCTCCCCTCTGGCCGCCATCGCCGCTTTCAGGGCTTTCAGGGCGTTTTCCTTGCTGCCGTAAGTGCGGATAATACTGTCGCGAAAATGCAGTTCCCCCTTTTCCAAAGCCTCAACATACCTTGATGTGCCCTTTTCCGTCACAAAAACCTGTATGCCGTCAATATTTTGTATCGCCTGAGCGTAATCCTGCCCGTTATCGATTATTTTGCCGCTCTTCTTCCGATCCTCAAGCCATTCCCGCAGTGAAAACAGCCCGTTATAAACTTCTGACCGGACTATCGGCGAAACAGTCTTCCCGTCGTCCGTATAAATCTTTACCTTTTCCAGCGCCCGCTCTGCCTGTCCGTCGGAGATTTTTGCCTCATCGCCTGCTTCTTCTGTCTTGCTGCTCATTTTCCCTCCTCTTGCTGGCACTGCAGCCCCAAATTCGTCCAGTTATGTCCCGTTATTATTGCAAAATATAGAAAATTATACCACAATGTCCGCCTCTTGTCAAGCACTGCACTATCACACTGCCGCCATTGCACTGCCCCTTTTCCGGCGCCGTTCTCATTACATCGCCCGTATTCTTTTCCTCTCTTTAAATTTCCGCCGCCGGCGTTTATCTCTATGCCGTAACCCCATTCCGAAAGGCACTCGTTATGACATGGATACTGCTGAGCCTGCTTTACGCCGTTACCAACGCCGTCTACACGACGTACAACGAAACGCGCAATTTCAACGGTTACGTTCTCGGCATCTGGCGCGGCTTCGGCATCAGCCTGCTGGTTGCGCCGTTGCTGTTCACCGTGCCTCCCGTTACGTCGGCATCATATTACCTCATTCTTGTTATTCAGGGGCTGATGATTGGCATTTATGACAGCCATCTGTTTTTTGCCTCGGGAAAATACGGCAGCCACGCCAGTTCCGGTTTTATGGCCACCTGCGTCCTCATTACCGTTTTCCTCTGGTGGGGAATAGATTTTTCCGAGCTTGCCGCTCTGATGCGCACGCCGTCCCGCCCCATTACGCTGATGCTCATTCTGAGCGGATTTTCCGTCAGTTACTGGCAGATGATGAAAGTCCGGGTCAGCCGCGCCGCCGAAGAATACCTCTACCCCGCCGTCTTCGCCCTCGCATTGATGAGCATTGCCACGCGGTATATTGCCCTCAACGGCGGCACCGCTTATGCCGGTGTCGTCTATTACCTTACGGTCGCCTGCTTTGTCAGCGGCGTTTACAATGCCGTGATGTTCGTCCGCCAGAAAACACCCCCTCTGCAGCAACCACCGTCATCCCCGCCGCCCGACCGCCCGCACCAGACTCCCGTTTTGCCGGAGAACACCTCTGCGGCTCCCTCCAAACTGGCACTGCTGCTCGCCCCGCTGCCGCACTGGCAGGGCGCATGGCTCATTGCCTTCAGTACGGTGCTGATTGCGGCCAAAACCCTCGCCTTGCGCCTGGCCGAAAATCCCGGTTATGTCATCGCCATGCTGTTGCTGTCGCCGATGTTTGCCGAAGTGCTGAACACCGGACGCGTCCGCCTGCGCCCTTCGGTCATTCTCGTCCTTGTTTTCCTGCTTTTACTGCTGCTTCTTGTCGCCTGAAAGAAATTCCCGCCGTTTCGCTGCCGCGCTTTTCCGCCGCTGCCGCCGTTGCTCTGCTGCGCTTTTCCGGTGCAGTCTCTGTTTCCCTGCCGTTTTCTCCGCCTGTTCCGTCGCTGCCTTTTGCCTTGAGCTTTCTGTCCACAGCTTCAGCCAAAACCTTGTTGCGCTCAATTTTATTTTCTTCCTCAATCCGGGCCAAAGCCGGCTCCAGATATTTGGCGTAATATGCCTTTCGCGGATCTGCCGCCGCTTTCGGGTCATACGCGGCAAAAACTTCCCGCCCCTTCACCGGCTCGTTTTTCTCCCTGAACCCCAAAATCCGCCCTTCGTCGCGCGGCATCTGCAACACCGCTTCAAAAGCGTCTTTTCCTCGGCAGTCAACGTCCGGCTTATGCCCCTTGACTTCAATATTTTCCCCTTCTTTGTCCCAATAGGTCAGTTTCGTAACCCCGACCCGCATCAGATAGCCGCACGGCATCGCAAAGCTCCCCTGCGTATATTGCTGCATTCCGGCGGTATTTTCTCCGACATAACGCACATTGGGATGATGATAAAACGACGTATAGGCGCTTTCTGCCGAACTTCCGACGCCCCTGTCAATCAGAACATCAATCCGCCCGTGATACCCGCCTTTGTCGTTAAACGGATAATAAACCGCCGTTTCATCAAACAAAACCCTATCCTCTCCCGAGAAGTTTTTGCGCTTGACCAGCTTTTCCGCCGTCAGCCCGTCGCGCTCATAATTACGCGGCTTATACGCCCCGTGGCAATGCAGCAAAGCGTTTGAAACCGCCGTATCCTTAATCTCGCAGCGCTTATAGGTATTGACCAGATTGCCGTAAAGCCGCTTTGCCACATGGTCAATCGGCTTGTCCTCGCCGCCGCCGTTGCCCCGTACGTCCAGAATAATCCTTCCCTTTTCCCACTTGTCCTTATTTTCCAGATATGCCTTGTCAAAGGTTTCAATAAAGCCTTTCCAGCTCTCATAATCGTTCTTGTCCGTCAGGTTGGGAATGCTCACCACCAGCAAATCTTCCCCTGCCGGCGATTTCATCTCGCCTATTTTCCATAACGGATACGTTTCGCCGTTGCGGTCGGTACGGTATTCCTCTCCCAGAATTTTCATTCCGTCCGGCATTTCTTTGCGATAGCCGAAATTGCTCCCGACAGCCCGTTTTTCTTTTTTGCCCCCGCCGGCAAACGCCTTTCCGCCGCCCATTCCCAGCATAAAATGCCTGTCTTCGATAAACTTCGCCGTTTTCTCTGCCGCCTCCGCCATAAAATCGCCCTGCCGCCGCGGCTTGTCGGTATTGTTATAAAGCGTTTCGACCGCCGCTTTAAACCCGTTCCGGTTTTCTGCCGAAAACCCGCGCCAGCCGACATGTTCGTATGCCGCCCTGGCATAAAAAGCCAGATTAAGGCGCTGTTCTTCGCAGCTCATCACTCGGTTGTCCAAATCTTCCCTCGGCTTTCCAAAATCCTCAAGCGATATCCCGTCATAAGCGCGCATCATCGCCTCTTCGCCGATACTACCGATAATGTCGTCAAACGCTGCCATATCCGTTCTTCCTGCCGCGCTCTTGCCGTCCTCCACGGCTGAATCAGCAGTCCCGCGGCCGGCTGTTTTATATTGCCCGGTTGCCATATCCGTTCTTCCTGCCGCGCTCTTGCCGTTCTCCACAGCTGAATCAACAGTCCCGCGGCCAGCATTTTTTCGTTGTTCGGCTTCCAGGTTTCGGGCATAAGTCAACAGGTCTTTATTTTCATTAAAAAAAATCAGCTTGTCAGGAAATTGCTCCGACACCCGTTTCATCGCAACCGCCCGCGTCGCTCCTTTGGCACGCAACTCGTTTATTTTCTCAGAAATCGCTTTCTTGTCCGTTTTATCCGGAAGAAAGTAAACCGGAACGCCCCAGCCGCCCTCTTCCCGCGAAGCTGTCAGGTCTATAATGGAAAAAGGGCCGTCCACGCCGATAACTCTGGCATTTTGGGAAGATTCGTATTCATTGGTAAATCCGCCGTCAAGCGACACATTGGGCTTAAACGTGCTCCTGTCAACTTCGTAACGATAAGACGGTTTCTGCTTATCCAGAAATTCTTTCGGCTGCCGCCCGCTGATTAAAACCGCTTTTTCGTCCATATAAACGCTGACTCCGTCCCATTCTTTGCGCTCGTTGGACGGCGGCTTGACGATATAATGGGATTCTTTGTCTGCCGCCGCATAACACAAAGCTTCGTTTATCCGTTCGGAAAGGGCATTTCCGGCAACTTGAAGGCGCGGCGTAAGGTACGCCCCGAATTCGGCGGGAGGCACTTGGCTGAAATGGTATAAACGGGAAGTATTTTCCATAATCTCTTTACGGCGTTTGCTCCTCAACTCTTCCAGCTGCTGCATATAACGGGGAAAACAATCCTCTCCGACAACCGATTTCAGCAGATATTCCCTTGCCGCACCGTGTTCTTTCATAAATTCCGGTAAAGGCTTCTCGTCTGTATTAAGATGGAGTTTGTCATTCACTGCCGAAACGTAAGAAAACAGATATTGCCCGATGCTCTGATTGGGAAAGGCGCCCAGCCCCGGCGGACAGATTTGAGAAAAATAGGACAATTTCTCTTCAAGGCCAAGTTTTTGGAGAGGTGATACAAGATATTGAAAAACCGCCTCATTCTTTTCCATGCCTTTTCCCCGAAAATTTTCCGTGAAGGTCTCATACTTCTATGATTTTACCATAAAAGAACAGGCTTGTAAAGCGGATTTCGCATTCCAGCGTCCGAATATGCCACAAGGAAACCGCATTCCTGCGCCCCCGAACATACCCGTCCTTCCTGACAATATCACCCGCACAGTCTTCCCGCCGCTCCCCGAGGGACAACTTCCGTTCTTCCCAGCACCCAGCCCGGTGCACTGTCCCTTTCCGGCGTCCCCTCTAAATGCTGCCGCCGTTTCTCGTCCTGACACCGTTTTTCGTCCTGACGCCGTTTCTTTTATCCGAACAGTTTCGCCCAAAAACTTTTTTCTTCTTCGGGAGCTGCCGCTTCAAACTGTTTGAGGCATTCTTTTTGCGCCTCAGTCAGCTTTGTCGGAATCAATACTTTAAATTCGACAAACAAGTCGCCGCGCCGGTCGGAATTCATATAGCGCATACCTTTGCCCTTGATGCGCAGCTTGTCGTTCGGCTGCGTACCGGGCTTGACTTCGACTTCGATTTCCTCGCCGTCAATTCCTTTAAGCTTAAATTTGCCGCCCATCGCCGCCATCGCCATTGAAATCGGCGATACCGTAAACAAATCCGCACCGTCGCGCTCGTAGGTCTTATGCCTTTTTACCGTAATAAAGACATACAAATCCCCTTTCGGCCCGCCGCGTTTTCCGGCTTCTCCCTCTCCGGCGACGCGCATCCGCGTTCCGTTTTCAATTCCCGCCGGGATTTTGATTTTCAGGGATTTTTCCAGCTTTTCCTTGCCGGTTCCGCGGCATTTCTTGCACTTGTCCAAAATCACGCGCCCCGCGCCGCGGCATTGCGGGCAGACCGTTTCAAACACAAAAAAGCCGCCCTGCTGGGTACGAACCTTGCCGCTGCCGCCGCATGTCGCACAGACCGGAGGCTCCTTGCCGTCCGCCGTCCCGTGCCCGTGGCAGGTTTCGCACTCTTTGGAGCTTGTAATGTTAATTTCCTTTTCCAGCCCGACATACGCTTCTTCAAGCGTCAGCGTTACGTCGTAACGGATATCATCGCCGCGCTGGGCATACGAACGCTGCCGCGCCCGCCCCTGCCCGGTAAATTCCGAAAATATGTCAGAAAACACGTCGGCAAAGCCCGCGCCGGTAAAGTCAAACCCGTTAAACGGATTTGCCCCTGCCCCCGCGCCGCCGAACCCGCCGGTAAACGCCTGATGCCCGTACCGGTCATACGCAGCGCGTTTCTGCTCGTCTTTAAGGACTTCATAAGCCTCGTTGATATCCTTAAACTTCGCCTCCGCTTCCTTATTGTCGGGATTGCGGTCGGGATGGTACTGCATCGCCAGCTTGCGATATGCTTTTTTTATCTCTTCCCCTGATGCCGTTTTGGTAACGCCCAAAACCTCATAGTAGTCTGCCGTCGTCGTGCTCATGTCATATAACCGTCATTACGTTGCTTTTTTGAATATTCAATATTACTGTTTTAAATCTTATGGTTATTTAGGAATATTATTTCAATAATGCAAGTTTTATTTGGCGGTTATGCCACAATTATGCAAAATTTGCCCCCGCGCAAACCAACGGCACCGTCAAAATCAGTTGCAGTCGGAATAAGCTGCCGCCACCCTGTCGTTGCGCAAAATGACCTTGACGCTGCAGCTTACGGCGGCATTGTTTCCTGCCGAAACGTTCCGTCCCGCCGCGGTATATCCTCCGCCCGCAATGTTTCCGCTGCCGAAAGCGCCGTAATTCGCCTCCATGCCGTAATTTCCCGTCAGCCCGTCGCCGCCGTCCGAATTCAGGCTCGCTGCCCGCGTTCCGGTACTTCCCGCCGCCGGCATATTGCTTCCTGCGGTTGTCATCGCGCCGCTGCCCGGTATGCTGCCGTTTCCGTTCGCCATATATCCTCCATTGCCCGGTATGCTGCCGTTCCCGCCCGGCAATGCGCCGTTCCCCGCCGGATTGTCATAGGAAATTATTTCCCCGCCCCCGACCGGCCGGTAATTGGTGTAATACACCCACATCACGGCTCCGTCATCCATATTTTTGACAATATTCGGCGCCCCGTTGTCATCCCAAAGCTCGGCAACGCTCTGCCCCTTATAGGTTGAAATCCCCTGCAGCGGATAATAAGCCGTCCGCCTGTCGGTAACCTGTTCCCACTGGCAGCCGCTCCTTCCGAGCACTGCTCCCGCCAGCATCGCCCACCAGTAACGCATGATTTCCTCCTCCGGTTAAATTTTTTGGCTGCCCTGCCGTTCCTTTATGCCGATATAATCACGCCGCCCCGCCGAAACAACCGCCCGAACACAAAAAAAGCGCCGTTTTCTTCCGGCGCTTTCATTAAGCTGTACATTTCTCCGATAAGCTGCACATTTCTCCGATTGGCACAATGCGTTTCTCCAATCGGAGCAAAACATTAATAGACGTAACCGTTATACGCCGTCATTGCCGGCGCTCCGCCGCAATCGCTGTATGCGTTGCTGACGTACGTGCGGTAAAATTCCACCGTCAGCGTGCACAGGCTGTGCGGCTGATAATCGCCGAGCTCGCAGTAGCGCACGATTTTGCCGTCATCGGGTTCGTAATCGACATAATATGTCCACCGGACCGTATTGTTGCCGACATAGCGCGCATGCATCGGCTCTTCAAAATCATCAAAAAAATCGCGCATCTGCTGCCCCTGCTGAATGTCAAACCCTGCCGCATGGATAACATCTCCTTTCGGCGCCACATATTTCGTATAGGCAGCCCGCCGGGCAGTTTTACGATAAACCGGCGCATCTGCCGCCCCGTTGTCCCTGCGGTAGCTCGGCACATACGACGGGTCGCAGCAGCAGCCGGCCAAAAACAGCGTCATAAAGGCAATAGCAAACTTATACATCTTTCCATGTCTCCTCAAAACTAAATAAACTGATTGGTAAAAAGAATCTAAAACTAACTTACTAACTCTAAAATAATTTCGTCCAGTAGGGGAAAACCCTTGTCCGTAAGTCTGATATTGGCGTCATCATAACACAGTAAATCTAATTGTGCAAGTCTTTTTGTCATTTTTTTTGACAAAAAGTCAAATAATTTAATGCCGCACGCCCGGTAAAAGCGTTCCGCGTCAATCCCCTCCTTTATCCGCAGCCCCATCAGAACCAGCTCTTCCGCCCGTTCTTCCGGTGTCAAAATGTCGCCCAGCCTGCCGTCAACCGTCGCCCGCAGCTGCGGTCTCCCCGTCGGATTTCCGCCTGCACTCCGCGTTCCCGCCGGATTTTTCGTATTCTGCATCTCTGCCGCCCCCCCTGCCGAACGCCCGGTCGCACTCTGCGTTCCCGTCTCCCCTCTTATCTCGCTTCCGCCGTCCGTCCACAGCCGCAGCCGCCCGTGTGCCCCTTCGCCGATACCGATATAATCGCTGCCGCGCCAGTATGCCAGGTTATGTATGCTCTCATCATCTGCCGCCGCGGCAAAATTCGAAACCTCGTACCGTTCCAGCCCGCGGCTGCGCAAATAAGAAACTGTTTGGTTATAAAGGGTTAAAGACGTTTCTTCATCTGCCGCCCGAACATTTTTGCGCGCAAAAACCGTTCCTTCCTCAATTGCCAGTTCATAAAGCGAAATATGCCTGAGCCCGAACCCAAGCGCCAAATCTATTTCCTTTTGCCAGTCATCCCACTTTTGTCCGGGCCGTGCGTAAATCAAATCAATCGAAAATTTCGGAAACGCCGCCGCGCCGAGTTCCATTGCGGCTATTGCGTCGTCAACCCCGTGCGTCCGCCCCAGAAATTTCAAATCAGCCGCATTCAGCGCCTGCACGCCGAGCGACAACCGGTTAATTCCCGCCGCCCGGAATCCCAGAAATTTCTCGCGTTCAAACGTATTCGGATTAGCCTCCAGCGAAACCTCCGCCCCCGGGACAATGTCAAAATGCCGTTCCAGTTCTTCCAAAACCGCCTCAACCGCTCCCGGCGACAACAGCGACGGTGTTCCTCCGCCGAAAAAGACCGACGTTACGCGCCGTCTGCCTGAAACTTCGGCCATCTGCGCCAAACCATCCCCGCCTTTTTCCTTCTGTGGTGCCTTTCCGCACACTCCGGCAAAATAGGCAATATCCTCGCGGTAGCGCGAAACCAAAACCCTCTCGTCAAACTCGCGCGGCAGTATCCCGCGAAAAAAGTCGCAGTACGGACACCGGCTCCGGCAGTACGGAAAATGGATATAGACCGCCAGCCCGTCATCTGCCGCAGTTTTGCGCTCTGTCACCGCCCCGTCGTCTGCCGCAGTTTTGCGCTCCGCCGCAGCTTCGTCATCTCTCCCTGCCCCCGGCTTGCCGCCGCCATAAACGCCGCTTTTCATGCCGCCCGTTGTCCCTATCCCAGCTTGGCGCAGGCGGTTTCAATCTTCTCCTGCAGCGCCGCCATAAATTCCTTTTTCCCCGCATAATCGGCCATATTCATCGGCGGCATAAATTCAAACACCACTTTGCCCGGCCGCCGCAGAAATGCCCCTTTCGACCACACCAGGTCGGAATTAAGCGCCACCGGAACCACCGGCATATCCAGCCCTTCTGCCAAAAAGACAATCCCCGACTTATAGCCCTTGACCTGTCCGTGTTTACAACGCGTGCCTTCCGGAAAGATAATGATGGACCGCCCGGCTGCCACCCGTTTTTTCGCTTCCGCCAGCATTCCCTTCATCGCTCTGGCTCCGGCGCCGCGGTCCACCGGAATCATGCCGTAAAGCGCCTGCCCCCAGCCAAACAGCGGAATATAAGTCAGTTCTTTTTTCAGCACAAACACCGAATGCGGGATGATGTCGGTATAGGCATAAGTTTCAAACGCCGATTCATGCTTGCTGGCAAAAATCACCCCCGGCGTGATGTATTCTTTTCCCCGCACTTCTATCGTAATTCCGCACAGCTTAAGCATTCCGCTCCAGATGACCGGGTGCAAAAATTTGTCCCACATCGCCACCATCGCCGGCCGCGAAAACACCCCGACCGGCAGGCTGACGACAAACCCCAGCGCCATCGCCGGATAAAAATACAAATTGGCAACCAATGAACGTAAAAACAGCATCATATCTCTAATCCTAACAAAATTTACAGACCCAAACCTCTCAAATTCTGACAAAATTTCACAGCCCCAACAGGTTATATTGCGCATATACCAGCAGAAACTTGGTGTATTCCGCCGCCATAAACCGGAAACTGCGCCAATTTTTCCACCATTCCGGCGACACGTTCGGCGTATCCGCCGCAACAAAATGCATCACGGCCTCCGGCATCTCGTGTTCCAGCTCCAGCCGGCTGCGCGGGATATGGTAAAACGATGTCACGACATAAAATTCCTTCATGCCGTATTTGCCTGCCCATTCCCGCACTTCCCGCGCGTTGCCCACCGTATCGGTCGCCCGGTAGCCGAGGTCAATCGGCTGGCTGCTTTCAAGCCTGATATCCTCGCGCGATGTAATGACCTGCAGCCCTATCCCCGGCTGCACGCCGGAAATCAGCAGGCGCTCGCCGTAACCGCCGTTCAGCAGTTCCACCGCCTTGGCTATCCTGTTCCGCCCGCCGGTCAGTACCGCAATGCCTACCGGAGGCGTTTCCGCCGCCGCTGCGCCAAACCTTCCGTCCAGCACCGCGCGGGTAACGTCCAGATAAGCATAGCCGTACCGCCGGTCAGGCTCCAGCATTGCCCCTTCCGCCCATTCGTTCCAGGCATTGACAAACACCAGCCTTTCATCGCCGGCAAATTTTTCCTTCGTATCTTTCACCGCATAGTCGAGCCACCGCCCGTACACCTCCGGCGTCGTCCCGTCAAAGACCAGCGCCCCCGAATACGCCTTGCGCGGCGTATTGTCCCAGCGCGGAAAGACGGTGCGAAACGTTTTAAACGCATAATCCTTCTTCATCTTGCCGGAATTGATGTATTCCGCCCAGTCAAACACGCGGAAATCCGCCCGTTCGTCAATTTTCGCCGTGTTTTTCTGCCGCAGCCCGTAGATGTTGTCCAGCTCAAACTCCATCACTGCGTCCAGCCCCCAGTCCGCCGGATTGTCATAAAAGCCGAACGCCTTGGTAGCGACGATATACGGCTCGCCAACGCCGTGCTCGCGCCCGAACTGTTTCAGATACGCCGTAAACGCGCGAAAAAGCTCCTTGCCGATTGGCGCCGGACGGTACACGATAAACAGCGGCCGCCCGTTGACGCGGATATAGCGCGGATCCTGAAAAAACGGCAGCAGATCTTTTGCAAACGGTTCAAAATCCTCTCGCGAGAAAGTCTGTTCCATCAGCAGTTCACGGTTGCCGCCGTCCCAGCGCTTCGACCAGTTTTCATTCGCCCAGTGCAGGCAGAACGGCAGGTTCAGCGCCGGATTGGCCAGATAATTATAGACCGGCTTTTCCATCAGCTTTTTGCCCGAAAACCAGTAGTAATAGAACGCAAACCCGCCGATGCCGTAATTCTGCGCCAGCTCAACCTGCCGCTTCATCGCATCGTCATGCGTTAAATCGTAAAACCCGACGTCAATCGGCAGCTTCGGCTGATAATGCCCGGCAAACATCGGCCTTGCGGCGGTAACGTTTGTCCATTCCGTAAATCCCCGCCCGTGCCAGCGGTTATTTTCCTCAAACTGATGATATTGCGGCAGATACAGCGCAATCACGCGCACGGCGTTTTCTTTGCCGGCCCTGACGCCTGACGCGCCGGCCCCGTCTTCAGATTTTCCGACCCCGTTGCCCGGCATACCGGCCCTGTCTTCAGATTTTCCGACCCCGTTGCCCGGCATGCCGGCCCTGTCTTCAGATTTTCCGGCCGCGGCTTCCGGTTTAACGCCCCTGCTGCCCGCCGCCTCTTGCCGATACTCGCGATAGGCAACAAAATCCCCCTGCCTTTTTCCGCCGTCATCAAACATCGCCCGCACATACGCCTGTGCCTCGCCGCAGTCCGTCCTGCGGTTTTGCGCCGCATTGCCCGCCGCTGCATATTCCGCTCCGCCGCTCTCCGCCGCATTGCCCGGAGCTGCCTGCATCTGCACATAGCCGAAGACCGTCCGGTTGAAAATCAAAAATCCCCCAAACCAGACCAAAAACAGCATCAGCCCGACAAAAGCCGCTATGATGATAACTCTTTGCCGCATTTACGCTCCTTTTTCCTCTTCCCTATGCCGCATCTTTCTCCGAAACAGACGCTCTGTTGCCGGCAGGCTTTTTCTGCCGTCCGGCAGCGGTATTGTCCGTCCCTTCCTTCAGTTTGTTTTGTTTTTCTTCCAGAGCTTTATCAAAATCAAAACCGTCATCAGGATAAAATTTCTTATATTGTTCCCGCATCAGGGCTTTATCTTCGTCCAAAATATTCTCGTAATAATTAAGCATATACCTCTCCCTCATCTCCTTCGCAAAATCCGTCCAATCCTTTTCCTTGTCTTTTCCCGCCTGAATAATCAGTTTGTCAACATCCTTAAAAAGGGGAAAGAGATCATTGCTAAACCTTCTTTTTCTGCCGTGGCTTTCCGAAACATGGTACCTGCGGAAATAATATTCGGCGTTTTCCGCTGCAACAATCTTGGGATTATGTGTCATAACACTTATAAAGAAATAATAATCCTCATACAAAATCCGATAAAGGGAACTTGAAACTTTATATTTTTCCAAAAAGGAACGCCTGTAAATTCTATCCCATACAAATTTTCTGAGACGGTTTACATTCTTCGCCCTCGCTTCAATAACTTTATTTTGTTTTACAAACAAGTCATCTTTGTTGCTGATTCTGCGCTTGTATCCCCTGGTTGTGTTTTGGAACACGTTTCCCGCAATCGCGACATCGGCGTCGTACGCTTTCGCCGTTTGGTACAAATCCTCAAAATAATCCGCCGACACCGTGTCGTCCTGGTCTACAAAACCGATGTACTCGCCTTGCGCCGCGGAGATGCCTGCATTGCGCGCCGCACCGATATACTTGTTTTCCTGCGTAATTATTTTAAATCTGGCATCATGCGCCGCGTATTCCGCCAATATTTCTGCCGAGCCGTCCGTCGACCCGTCGTTAACGCAGATAATTTCAATATCTTTCAGCGTCTGTCTGCGAATACTGTCCAAACACTGCTTCAAAAAACGCTCGCCGTTATATACGGGAACAACCACGCTGACCTTAACGTCCTCTGCGGGTTCTTTGACTTTGGCCTCATAAAAATGTATTCCCGGAAGATTATACCAATGCCACAAAAACATTCCCCCTGATATAATCGCCAACAATAACAACAAAACCTTCCACCGTTTAAGCAAAAACTGCATCGTCAACCCGAGAAACAGTATTCCCAAAGCGACGGCAAACATCTGCGCATTCGGCATAAAAAACTGCAACACAATGCTTCCGCCTTGCCACGCCAGAAACCATGCCGGCAAAGTTACCAGAGCGAGCATTCCGTTCCTGAGACAAAGCGAAAGAAGCAAAAACGCCGCTTCTCCCCAGATTATCCCTTTAACCCACGGCCGCATTTCCGGCGAATAAGCAAATATCAGCAGCCGCCAGCAGTCGAGAACAAAACAAACGACAGCCAGCTGCGCGGCAAAAGTAATCAGAAAGCTGTTTCCTTTTCGCCATTGCCAAACGCCGGCAGCCCAGACCGCAAACATTCCGCCCCAGCCGTACAAGGAGAAGTCTGCCGGGTTTCCGTCAATAAAATAAATATTGTTTGTCGTCAGATAAAACCCGAGCGCCAAAACAGACATTGCGCCCAGTATACTCAAAAACACGCCAATTTTTTTCAGTAACTTCATTTTCATCAAATTTTTCACAGTTCTTTTAACCAATCCGTTTTCGTCACGCCGCGCCCGCCGAACCATCTGCACAATTCCTTTAGCCTTAAAGCCTTTACGAGATGTTACACCATACTCCGGAGCGTCCTGACCACCGTTATGTACGCCGTCGCCGCCACCAGCGCCGCCGAAACCAGCGGCAAAAGCAGAATAACGACCCATTCGTTCAGCCCGAAAGACACCGAATTGAAAATGCCTGCCTCAATTCCCTGCGCCATATGCCCGATAACCAGAATTGCCGGCACCGCCAGAACCGCACCGATAACTCCGGCTGCCGCCGACATCTGGGTAATCTGCCTGACATAGTTGGCGGCAATATATTCATCGGTCGCCCCCATCGTATGCAAAATCGTAATAATCTCGCGGTGGACGTTCAGCCCCGTCTTCGCCGCGTAAACAATTGAAGCCACACAGCCGCCCGCTACCAGTATCAGCACCGTAACCGCCAGCATTTTCAGCGAGTTGATAAACCGCAGCAGCCGTGACAGCCACAGGTTATGGTCGTTGATGGAAGCCTGCGGCGAAACCTCAGACAACCGCACCGTCAGTTCCTTGTAGTCAAAATTCTTGGCATTGCGGATTTTAACGTCCAGCAGCTTCGGTATCGGCAGCATTTCCACGTCAACGTTGTTGCCGAGCCATGGCTCCAGCAGCGCCCGCAGTTCTGCGTCGCTCAATACCGTAACCTGCTCCACGTCGGGATATTTTTCCAGAAAGCCGACCACGGCCAGCAGGTCTTTCCGGCTGGCATCTGTTCCCGGCAGCGGCAAAACCTGTACCGTAAAATTGGAAACCACCTGCTGCCGCGAGTTTTCAAACATGGAATTAATTCCCAGTACGCCCGCCAGCGTAATCGCGAACAGAAATACCGCCACCGCCACCGTTACCCGGAGAAACGTCTTCGAATACCCCTCGTCAATCGGCAGTTCCTGTGTCTTGTCCGCAGGCGCTTTCTGCCGCCGCAATTCACGGATTCTTGCTGCCCGCTGTTTAGCCGTCGCTCTCGGTACGCCGGTTCCCGTTCCCGCCGTTGTCCTGCCCGACGCGGCAAACTCTCTCGCGCCGTCATCCGTACTGCCTGTCATCATCACAGCCTTCCTCCTGTCATCGCTTCGTCCGCTTTTTCCGTCATCATCACAGCCTTCCCCCTGTCATCGCTTCGTCCGTTTTTTCCGCCATCATCACAGCCTTCCACCTGTCATCACTTCGTCCGCTTTTTCCGTCATCATCACAGCCTTCCCCCTGTCATCGCTTCGTCCGTTTTTTCCGTCATCATCACAGCCTTCCACCCGTTTCCCTCTCCTCATTTTTGGCATAAAACAGATTTCCGTCTGCCAGCTGCAGCCGCGGATAATGATAACGCTCCATCAGTTCGTTCGAGTGTGTCGCAATCACCACCGTAGTTCCCAGCCGGTTCAGTTCCGCAAACAACTTCATCAGCTTGGCCGCGATATCACTGTCGACGTTTCCCGTCGGCTCGTCGGCCAAAAGCAGCTCCGGACGGTTAATGACCGCCCGTGCAATCGCCACCCTCTGCTTTTCTCCGCCTGAAATTTCCGAACTTTTGACATACATATTGTGCGAAAGTTCAACCCACGCCAGCAATTCAATCACCCTCTGGCGGATTTCCTTTTCCCGCATGCCGCGGATTCTGAGCGGCAGAGCCACGTTGTCAAACACGCTCAAATGCTCCAGCAGGCGGAAATCCTGAAATACGACCCCGATTCTCCGCCGCAGAAAAGCCAGCGTATCGCGCCCGGTCAAAGCCACGTTGTTGCCAAAGACCTTGAGCGTTCCCGCTGTCGGCCTCTGCGCCAGATACAGCATCGAAAGCAGCGACGTCTTCCCCGCGCCGCTTTTTCCGGTCAGAAAATGCATCGACCCGCGCCGAAACGAAAAATTGATGTTCTTCAGCACCTCGGGATTGTCTCCGTACCGGAGTCCGACATCTCTCATCTCCACAATCGGTTCAAACTGCCTTGTTTCCATTTTTCCCTCTTTCCTAACCTCGTTTATCCCTCTGGTCCTGAACTGTCCGCCGCTTTAACACTTTTTTAACCTATAACCCCAAAAAAGATTTGATTAAATAATTTTTCTTTATATACTAACAGGAAATAAAAAAAGGAAGAGCCAATGTTAATAAGTTGTCCCAAATGCCACAGCATTTATGAAATACCGGATGACCTCATCGGGAAGACCGGGCGGAATTTCCGTTGTCAGGCGTGCGCCAACGTCTGGCATGCGATGCGGAGCGACGCTCTGGGCTATGAGGAGGAAAAGGAGAGCGAGCCTTTTATTGAGCCTATCCCCGTTTCCGAACCGCCCGCCCGCCCCTGGCCGTCCGAAAAAGAGGAATTCACTGTGCCTGCCGACACCAAGTCGGGGAAGAAAACGCCCTCGTCATTTGAAATCCTCGCTGCGGAAGGCGACCCTGCTTTTGTTGCCCCGGTAATGAAAACTTCCGGACAGGCAACGTCTGCTCAGAGTATGGCTGCGCAAAATACGATGGCTGCGGTTGCACAGGAAGCGCCCCGAGCGGCATCGAATGCTGACGACGAGTTCCCGCAGCCTCCCAAAACAATGTCTTCGGCCGAAGTACTGGCTGCCGCGCGGCAAAAGCGCGAAATTACCCTGACTTCCGATTACGGAACGTCTTTTACTATCAGTATGGATCCGCCGGAGGAACGCGAAGCCGAAAATACTGCCGCCACGCCGTTCGCAGCCAAAACAGCCGGCGGAATATACGGCTCCGGCCGTGCCGAACCGCGCCTGACTGCCGTATCGGAACCGGAACCTCTCACCGCCACGCCGGACGACCATCTTGCGCCGCCAAAGCCGTTTAAGGGATATCGCAAAACCTGCGCCTTCCTCAGCCTGCTGTTTCTGGCCGCGTGCGCGCTGTTTTTGCGTCGGGAAGCCGTCGCATTATACCCGGCTGCCGAATTATGGTACAATAAAATCGGCCTGACCGGGCTGGACAATCCGCAGTATCTGAAGTTTGAACAGATTTTCGTTGCCGAAACCACGGAAAACGGCAAACCCGCCGTCAGCGTCCGCGCCGTTATCAAAAACGGTTCCGTTTATACGACCGTTGTTCCGCGCATAACCGTTGCCGGTACGGCAGAAACGTTTGCGGCAAACCGCACCCGGCTCAAAGGCGGCGAAACCGCCGAAGCCTCATTTGTGCTTCCTGCGCCGCCGCCCGGCACGCCGCTGAGCCTGAATATCGGTTTCGCCGAACCTTAACGCCGCACAGGCTGTCGGAACCACGGCAAAGGATTAGCCGCCCAACGGTTTCCGCTTTATGCGACGCCACTTGTAATTAACCCTCGGCTCCCGTTTTCGCAACACGGGCAATGCCGTCCATTTTTAACCAAAGGAGCTTATCATGTTAAGAGAAAACCTGCAAAACGCTTTAAAAGAAGCGATGAAAAACCATGACACGGCCACAGTTTCCGCCGTCCGCCTGATTATCGCCGGACAAAAGGAAAAAGACGTCGCCGCCCGCGGTGCCGGAAAAGAATGCGCCTCCGACGCCGATTTGCTGTCCATGATGCAGGGAATGATTAAACAACGCAATGAATCGATAAAGATTTACACCGAAGGCGGCCGACCCGAACTCGCCGCCAGGGAACAGGCCGAAATCAGCGTAATTGAACGCTTCCTCCCCAAACAGCTGAGCGAAGCCGAAACCAAAGCCGCCATTGAAGCAGCCATCGCCAAAACCGGCGCAGCCGGCATGAAAGACATGGGCAAAGTCATGGCGGAGCTGAAAGCCGCATACGCCGGCCAGCTGGATATGGGCAAAGCCTCGGGAATGATTAAGAGCCTGCTCGGCTAAAAAGCCCCCGCCCGGCAAACGTGCGCCGCGGTATCCGCCTCCGCCGTCTCCGGCAAGGGCGGCCGACCCGGAGTTTTTCTCCTCCGCCGCTTCCGGAAAGCAGCGGCTGCCCCCAACGGTTAACGGTTTCTGCCTGCGCTGCCTTCGGCAACAGTAACAAGGACAAACTATGGCTAACGACGATTTACAGCGTTTTATAGACGAACTTCGCGCCCGCGTTTCCATCGCCGACGTTGTCGGCGCCAAGGTCAAGCTGACCAAAAAAGGGCGCGAATATCAGGGGCTCTGTCCGTTTCATAACGAAAAGACCCCGTCGTTTACCGTCAACGAAAGCAAAGGTTTTTACCACTGTTTCGGCTGCGGTGCCCACGGCGACATCATCAAGTTCGAGATGGAAGCCAACGGCCTCCCGTTCATCGACGCGCTGCAAAAGCTCGCGCATCAGGCCGGTCTGCAGATGCCGCAGCTTTCTGCCAAAGACAAAAAAGAAGAAGACGAGCGCAAATCCCTCTATGAAATTATGGAAACCGCCTGCGCCTTTTTTGAACGCGAACTGCGTATGCCGGACGGCGCTTCCGGGCTGAAATACTTCACCGAAAAGCGCGGCCTTTCTCCCGAAACCCTCAAAAAATTCCGCCTGGGCTTTGCCCCCAACAACAATGCCCTGATGGCACACCTCAAAGCGCAGGGCATAGACGAAAAAGATATGAAAGAGCTGGGATTGATAGCCATTCCCGAAGATACGTCCCGCCGCCCCCATGACTTCTTCCGCAACCGCGTGATGATTCCGATTACCAACAAGCAGGGAAAGATTATCGCTTTCGGCGGCCGCGTGATGGAAAAAATAGAGCCCAAATATCTGAACTCGCCCGACACGCCCATTTTCAACAAACGCCGCAACCTGTACAATCTCGACAAAGCGCGCGAAGTTGCCTATAAGGAAAAGAAACTCATTATTTGCGAAGGCTATATGGACGTCATCGCGCTCGACCGCTACGGGTTCGGCTATGGCGTCGCCCCGCTCGGCACCGCGCTGACCGAAGAGCAGATTGCCGAAGCCTGGCGCGTCTGCCCCGAACCCATTTTATGTCTTGACGGAGATTCCCCGGGCGTCAAAGCCGCGATGCGCGCCGTTGACCGGGTACTCCCGATGCTCAAAGCCGGCTATTCGCTGCAATTCCTTTTCCTGCCGGACAATCAGGATCCCGATGAATACCTGCAGGCGCACGGGCACGACAGTTTTGCCGCCCTGATGCGCAAGACCTCGCCCCTGATTGATATTTTATGGCGTAAATATACCGAAAACGAAGACAGTTCCACACCTGAAAAAAAGGCATTGATAGAAAAGACCCTGCTGTCCGAAGTCGCAAAAATCGGCGATGCTACAGTACGCAGCTATTATGCGCAGGAAATCCGCAGCCGGATGCTGCCGTTCTGGTCGATGCTGCACGATAAGAAAATGATCGGCGATAAAAAGTACGACCGCCTGAAACGAAACACGGAGCTGACGGATGACGAGCTGGCGGCCTTTGTACAGCGACAGCTTACCGAAACGCAGCAGTCCACCAAGGCGGTCTCCCAGCTATTAGGGCGCATGATGCCCGACAGCGAGATCGTCTATGTGAAGGCGGGACTGGTATCTGACTTTCGCCATGCACGAAGCCTGCCTAAGGTGCGAGAACTCAACGACCTGCACCATGCCAAGGACGCCTATCTGAACATCGTTGTCGGCAATGTGTACAAGACAAAGTTCACCGACCGGTTTTTCCTGAACATCCGGAAGGAAAACTACAGTCTCAAAAAGGTCTTTGACTGGGATACGCCGGGCGCGTGGAAAGCGGACGGAACGAGCATCGCCACGGTGAAAAAGTACATGGCAAAGAATAACCCCATCATCACCCGCATGCCGCGAGAGGAGAAGGGACAGCTCTTCAACCTGAACATCATGCCTGCCGGACTGGGCCAGCTTCCGATTAAAGCCGGAAAACCCATTGAGAAATACGGCGGATACAACAAGCTGACCGGCTCGTATTACTGCGTTGTGGAGCATACGGAAAAGAAGAAACGTGTTCGTTCCATTGAAACGGTACTGCTTTACGCACGGGGACTGTATGAGAGCGATCCGGTAAAATACTGCCGTGAGATACTTGGCCTTGTTGACCCGGTCGTTGTTGCACCGAAGATCCGTATAGATGCGCTTCTGGAATTGGATGGTTTCCGGCTTTATCCGTCCGGAAGAACCGGGGATATGATTGTTTACAAGCATGGGTATCCGCTTGCAATTGACGCGGGAAGAGAAAAATACATTCGCAATCTGACAAAATACATAGAGCGCTGTGCCAAAAACGAATATCCGGCAACAGCCTTTGACGGGATCAGTGCGGAAGAG
>ERZ779869.64-NODE-64-length-145399-cov-35.462957_pt1 | contig 145399 bp, 169 predicted proteins | sample MGYA00511557_ERZ779869 | MGnify/ENA primary metagenome ERZ779869 (study PRJEB29588, sample SAMEA2154620) | human gut metagenome | biome: human gut; feature: human-associated habitat; material: faeces | place: Denmark | collected 2008/2010 ... | reverse complement strand
TGCTAAGGAAACAACACCCTAGCAGTCTTAAAACGTGAACCACGTGATCCCCCTTTGTAAAATATACTAAACCTCCATAATTAGTAAAGTTTATATAAACTTATTATATAACAAAATTTTCTAAAAGTCAAGTTAAAATCCAAAATATTGCGGGAATTCTTCATCAAGTCCAGAAGTATAGATTAACTCTCTATTCTCTGGTAAAGCATAAAAGTTTTTTTCTACCCAATCCCTATCCCGCATAAACAACTCGTCTTTTATTTCATCATAAGTATAATCTTTACTTCTTCCCAACAGATGAAATACAACAGGAGCTGTAATTACAGGATATTCTTCGTCTATCTTAACATCATTAAATTCTTCAGAATCTGTATCTATATAATCATCATCAATATTCTTTGTTTGATTCTTGATAATCATTTTTAAGATTTCTTCCGAAGCAAAACACTCTGATAATCCATAAATTTTCTTTAAGAACGTGCGGCCGATTCTAACTGTTCCAAAAGCAAGGATTCCGTCATTAACCATTTCTGCCAAGATAGAAGTGACTCTATTATATGAATTTTGACTGCGACTGTATACCTGGAATACTTGCCTCAATATATCTCCAATAGAGAATAAAGGTTCTTGCTGTTTTTGTATACGTGTATAATATCTACGGTGAAGCCACAAATATACCATAATATAAGACGAATTTCTCTTTTGTAAAAGTTGTTTCATAAAATCAGTAGATACATCACGATAACTCATTTCTTTTGGTAATTCACTGATTATATAATACTTTCCCTGTTCAATTAACACATTATCCTCTTTTAATTGTTTAATTGTTTTTGAGATATTATTTCTATTACCATCTTCCAACACTTTTTCTAATTGTCTACCAGATGCATCTGTTTTTAAGATTTTTCTTTGCTCTTTTTCCTTGTCATAAAATGAATATGTTCTTAAAGCGTAAACAACTCCAGCCTTTAACTTCTTTTCTTTTATTTCCTTAAAATTTAGAGGTAGCCTAGTTTTGTTTGCCATTTACACCTCCTAACACAAAAGTAGTAATCGCCAACGAAGTTGGCTTGCTTGAACTATTATATGATATATATAATGATATAAGGGGTTTCTACTTTTTCGTGACATTCGACGCTATCAAATCGTGACATTCAGGGCTATCAAATCGTGACAGCGTATGTCCTTCACAGCAAAATTCTATATAAAATGAACTTTTTCTCCACATTTTAGAATTTGGACCCTATCAAACTGTGACACTTTGATTTGGACGCTATCAAATCGTGACATTTCTATCATTCGCTTCTATCAAATCGTGACAAATTGTCTATTCGCTTCTACCTTTTCGTGACACTTTAGTTTTCGACGCTATCAAACTGTGACACTTTAGATAAATCAATAGTATCATCCCCATCAATTTCATAGGGAATAATTAATACTTCCATAGTATCATTTGCGCGAATACACTCACAAACCATATCCATTACAGAACGAATAAAATCAGACATATTTTTATACGTCGTTTGTTGCAAAGAATCTTGCCACATACTATATTGCGAAGCAGACGCTGAAAATACAACTCGCCTATCTAGTTTTTCTTTCATCATACCTCCTTCTATATATTATAAAAACTATTATACCACAATTATTTAATTATGTCCATAATTTTGTCACGATTTGGTATTTTATTTAGTGTTTGGGTAACTCCGCTACGCTCCGTTACCCCACGCCATTCCTCGCACTTACGTGCTCGTCAAGGCGTATCCAAGAGAAAGAATAAAGAATATAAAGAAAGGTGCGGCAAATTCATCCATGCAGATCCACACGAACGAATTCCCGCACCTACAAACAACACAATATATTATACCCAACCACTAGCCAAATAAACACAATGGCCGCGTACACAAACTTATCAGCAAACTCTAACCAACTTTTTTCTGTCTCTTGGATAGCATTTTCCCGCAAATATCTAACCACAAATACCAACAAAATAGTTGCAATAGCCGCACAACCAAAACAATATACCGTTAATACAATACTAACTGCGGCCACTGGTCACAAACCACCAAATCATTACCATGATAAAGAAACAACCTGCGGCAAATTCAATAGACCAATTAAATCCAAAGAGCATACACGCAAGATAAGTACATCCCGCACAAATACCAAAGCCAATTGCAAAATTAACTACGATAGCAAGAATACATAAAAGAACAACTGCAACCGCACCTAAAGCATTGTCTGCTTCTTTTTTGATTTTAAACTCAATCACTTGCGGTCATCCCCTTCCACCGCTCCAGCGAGATTACTGAAAATCTTAGTAAACTTGCCAAGAATCTCCGCCATCTTGTTAATAGTAGTCTGCTGTTCATTTACAATAGTTGTCAGCCTAGTCAACTCATTCTCTAGCTCTTGGATTTTAGCCACACCATATTCATTCCAAGGTGATTTAGTCTCCATACAATTCCTTCCTAATAGTATTCACACTAGCCAATACACGACCATAGTTCGCATCACTAAAGGCACAAACATCTAAGATGTTTTCTAGTTCAACCTCGATTTGCGGCGAAGGGGTAACTGCATCTTCTATTTCTTCCAAATATTCTTCCATCAAATCTTTGATTTCATAGTCCCGCACATATTTATAGACCAACCTCCGCAAATCATCAATAACAACTTTAGTCTTCATCGTCATAGTCTACTCCAAAAGAGCCTGCAAAGTGATATACCGCAATCAGCACACTAACCAAACACATACCGATTAGCCCAGCTAAACCAACATCTGTTGCACCAGTACAGAAAATATAAATCATCCAGCCCCACAGGGCAGTAAATCCTGCCCATAGCAAGGCTAAGAAGAACCAACCAATATCAATCCACACTACTCGTCTACACCTTCCACGTATCCATCATCACCAGGTTCATATCCCATCACTTCATTATATTCATCTGCCATATACCGCGGCAAATCAATATCATCTTCTATATACAGACGAAGAAGTTCATCATATGCAAAACCCTTGAGCCAACCAATAGCATCTGCCCAAGCAATATTGAAAGCAAGATTGAACTCTTCCTCGCCCTTAATCATTGGATTGCGGCCCTTGCCCAGTTCACCAGACATGTAAATCCAATCATTCTGATTATCAAACATTATCCAAGCAAGTCTGTGCATAACCTTTTCAAACCAATCATTGGCAAGAGTGTCATCTTCAAAATACTTCCTGATCTCAGCCATCATGTCTCCTTTCTCTATACTAATATTATACTATATGCGGCCAGGTTTGTCAAGTCTACATCTAAAACATAAAACAATAAAGTATATACCAAGCCAACAAAATTACCCATGTCCCGCACACAATTCCAATTAATTCTTTCATAACTTCCCTTTCTTGACTACTCTTGGATAATATTATACAATATAAATAACTGCTTGTCTATAGAAGATTTTAGTGGACAAACAGAATTATCCATGATATAATGGATATACAATCCAAGAGAAAGGAAAACGTAATGATTAAGACTTCTGTTGTGCGGAAGGTCAGCGTTGATGATGTGCGGCGAATCCCGCATCTGACTGCTGTTGGCATGATGACCTCTGATGTTTTTGACGAGAATGCAAACTCTAATTATCTTGAACGCTATGATTTTGTTAATCTGATTAACAACTACATTATGCATTGCGACCCGCAAACCAAATCTATCGAGTATTGTACTAAGGGTGAACCGCACAAGCGAGTTATCTTCGAGCCTGCGGGGCTTGATGGTATTAAGATTGAATATCATCTTGGTGCTGAGAAGCGAGTCACCACTTGGAGCTTTTATGACTATGCGGAACTTGCGGGCGATTGGGGTAGCGGCTTCGAAGATGATGAATGGGATAAGTGATGAACAAGATATACGTTACTGGCGACTGTCACAGCAATGTGATGGATAGATTTTCTTTCCGTCAGCATCCTGAGTTGCGGCAACTGGATAATACAGATGTAGTTGTGGTTTGCGGCGATATTGGTATTATGTGGCCTGGATATGAAAAGGAAGCCGCATACGTTCTAAATTGGCTAACTACAAAGCCTTTTACCTGCCTTTTTATCAGGGGCAATCATGACAATGAACCTTGGTGGGAGTCATGTCCCGCGACCACTGGCAATGCTTCAATCCATCTCTTGGATGGAGACTTACGAATTGCGACCATTGATGGTGTAACATATGATAATGTTTTTCTAGTAACATCAACGGCTATTCTAGATGTTTGCGGCAAAAAGTGTCTTTGTATCGGTGGTGCAGAATCTACCGATGCGTATAATCTATACTATCCGCACGAAAAAATAAAGATCAAGGCCGCAAGATCTAGGAGAGAGTGGCATAGAGTTATAGGAAAATCTTGGTGGCCTAACGAAGGCATTAATGTCGCATATGCGAATGCAGTATTGACTAGGAACTATCCTGACCCTTGGCTTTTTCAAAACTTTGACTACATCTTCACCCATCAATCACCTTCTGGATATTTAACCAGCGGATACAATTACCGCAAAGACAGGTGGAAAGAAACAGATGAAATCAAATTCTTGGAAAACATTAGATTGTCAAAGAATTTTAAGCATTGGTATCATGGTCATCAGCATCAATTCTGTACCTGGACTAAAGAAGACGAACCACCAGTAACCTGTCTATATTATGATTTTATAGATGCGGAAACTTGTGAATGGCTAGAGTGAGGATTGTCATTGACGGTCCTCTTTTTCTATGATATACTATATGTATCGTAGAAAGGAAAAGGATATGATTACTTGCGGATGTTGCGGGCATAACGGCGAGATTGACGAGGATTTCTTCTTTGAAATTGTAGATGGAGGCCCCTGGGCTGTACTTAAATGCACTAAATGCGGAGCAGAGCTGATCTTTGATGCACTTTGCTATATTGATGTTGACAATCTGATTGCTAATGAAACCTATTGGGAGTAAACAATGGCTGATGAATATCTAATCACTTGCGGGATTTGCGGGCATAAAGGTTATCTTGGAGAGGACTTCCACGTAGAGCCAGACGAATATGACTGGGCTACGATTGTTTGTGAACATTGCGGAGCAGCGATGGGTTTTAACCCATACTGCTATCTTGATGTTCCAGCTATTATCAAGAATGAAAACCATTGGAGTAGGGGATAGTATGAAGCATACTTTAATCATCATGTGCGGGCCGTCTGGTGTTGGCAAGTCCTATCTTGCTAAGCATATCACAGACACTCACGATGACTGTATTATCGTCTCCCGTGATGCCATCCGCTTTGCTATGCTAAAGAAGGGCGAGGATTATTTCGCGCACGAAGATGAAGTGATTAAGCGTTTCTATCAAAACATTTCTGACGCTCTGCGTATCCACGAATATGTGATTGCGGACGCAACGCACCTATCTGTCAAGGCTCGTCGCCGTCTATTCTCTAACATTTCCATTCCTTCTGGAACTCGCATTGTTGGAGTGTGGATTGAGACTTCAGTTGATACTGCTTTGCGGCAGAACGCTGCGCGCACTGGTTTGGCACGTGTTCCTGAAGATGTGATTCGCCGCATGTTCAAGACCAAAGTGTCTCCCCGCAAGGAAGAACCTTTTGATGAAGTTATCTTCATCTCCCGTGATTCTAATCTTGCTATTGGGTCTGCATCACCTACCATTGAAGAAGTATACGAAAAGTTGGCGGCGATTTAGATGGGAAATTTTCTAACTGCGGCAGAAGCAAAAGCAAAAGTAGATAATAGTGAGCACGCTTATAAAATTCTAAGGTCTGCAATCTATAGCAATATAGCGATCGCGGCAGATCAGGGACATTATAGTGTTGAAGTTAATAAACCTGCAACATATCTTTTAGCTAGTAGATTGTATAAAGAGTTGAAAAGCAATGGGTACTCTGTCAGCCGTAAGGGGTGCGCAGACGATACTTACACATTCTATATCTCTTGGGAATATGCGTAGGACAATTTAAGATAGCATTTGAAAGGATCTAGTATAGCTAGACCTTTTCTATATAAACCATACCTTAGATTGTACGAGAAGCATTGTAGAATTGATATTTAGTAAACTTTTCCTAGACAAAATTACTATACTCTGTTATAATATAGGTATAGAGAAAGGAAAAGTTATGTTTGATGTTTACAAATACTATGATAACAAGGCTTTCGACTTGCCGCAGGATGTTCAGGACACTATCCTGGCCTACTTTGAGCGTCTCCAGACTACAGCCAATATGCGTTGGAAAGACCATTATGCGGCCAAGCAGGCTGGTGACACCCTTAAAGCTGAATCTCAGCTTACACTCTATCATGCACGACTCAATGCTTTGACGGGTGCAAAGTATCTGCTTGCAGAGCTTGGTATTTATATCGACTATGATTGGGCAGGCCATCGTGGAGAGTGGTTCTTCCCCGATTATGCGGATGCTGAAGCCCAAGAGGACTGGCTTTTTTCTGTGGCGGACTAAGGAGAACAATGTATAATATTTTTGATGATTACTTTACAATGACACCTGAATATTTGCGGCAACAGGTAGAGCAGGCTCACCGCGAAGCTGTAAACGAGGCTATGCGAATAATCCAAGAAGAATGTCTAAAGGCCGCACAAGAACAAAACTGGGGCATTTATATCAATATGTATAGATTTGATATTGATCCAGAAGATATTACGCATATCTTAGAATCCTTGGAAACTCTTGGTTTTACTATCGACAAACCAGATGAAATGTCATTATCTATCACTAATCCTAGTTATGACGTATATATCACTTGGGATGATGAATATGTTAGAGATTAATTATACAGCAGATGATGCACGAAACGATGCAATTGAATATAATAACTCCCTAGATAAAGCAGTGTTGTGTGCGGAAAATGCTATTATGCAAGCTGCACAAAAGGGGTGTTCTGGCTGTTCGCTTACACCGTATGTCGTTAAAGACCATTGGCTGCACGTAAAAAAGCTTCTTGAGAAGGCTGGATATAAAGTCCAAGTTGGTAGAAACTTCTCTGCCTATTGGTAGTGAAAATATTCTTTGACGACTTTTATTTTCTTTGCTATAATATAAGCATAGAAAGAGAGAAAGGAAAACCATGAATTACAGTGATTACAGAAGTGAAGTTTACGAAGATACCATCCAGTATATCAAGGACTGTGAGTATTTGAATAACTTTGCGGAGCCTGATCCTGATCTGCGTTGGGGAGAACGTGAGTTCTATGATATGATGGATGAAGCGGAGATGTCTGTCACTGGTAATAGCAATGGTTCTTACTATTGCAATTCTTACAAGGCTCAGGAAGCTCTGCGGGACGTGCCGTTCGACCAGGACATTCTAGCTACTCTGTCTGCTCATTGCTTTGAGGATTCCTTCTGGCGTTATATGCGGGAAGGTGACTATGAGTCTGCGGACGTGGTTGTTCGTTGTGTTATCTTCTGGGAAGTCCAGGATGACGTGCGGGAATGGATTGAAGAGCAGATTGGACGGGAGTTGGACTAATGAATTGGAATGATTATATTGATAAGTCCTATGAATGGATGCTAGTTTGCGCTAACGATGAAGGTTGTGTGCAGGCATATGGAATGCCACTAGATGAACTGCGCGCAAGGATTGAAGATATTGCAGAGAATGCAATTGTCCAGAAGGATGAATACAAAGCTGACAAGGATGTGCGGGAAATCATCTTTGACGATTTGGCGCGAGAGGATATGTACGATTCCTATTGGCTAGGTCGTTTCTTGGATGCTGTGCGAGACTGTCATCCAGTATCCGCAGATAGAATTGCCCAGAGATGTGCAAATGAAATCAATATTGATTGTGTTTATCAATACTGTCTAGAGTCTCTAGAAGAGTAAATAACAGGTGGTTGAGGATATTCCTTGACCACCTTTTCCTTTTCTGTTATAATATATATATCAAAGGAAAGGGAAAGGAAAACACATGGAGACTAGAACTCTTACCGCGCAGGAAATCATCAACATTCTGGATGCTCGTGCGTATAATATGGGTGTTTCTCTGGACGAACTGCCTGTTTATATCGCGGACAATGGTGGAAATGCCTACAGAGTTGCTGATTGTCACACTCGCAACATTGTAGGTGTTGAGAGGAATCCTGTTGAAGGTGTTGTAATCTCTGCTCTGTTTACTTACTAAAAATTCTTTTGTGATTGTAAGTTTCCAAAAGAAAGGTTAAAATGACTAAGGAATTTGCCTATCGCCCGCAAACTTTGGAGGATTTGTCTGGACAAGACAAAGCTAAGAAGATGCTGTCTATTTATATCAAGGCGGCAAAAATTAAGCGAAAGACTCTTCCGCACGTCCTAATCAGTGGGCCTAGTGGGTGCGGGAAAACGACTGCCGCAAACATTATCGCAAACGAAATGGGCAAAAAGGCAAAGACCTATGCTGCTCCGTCTATCAAAACTGTTCAAGATATGGCGGACATTTTGTCTACTGTTGAAGAGGGAGATATTATCTTTCTGGATGAAATTCAAAGTCTAAAGACTAAAATCCAAGAAATTTTGTACTTCTCTATGGAACAGTTTGTCTTGGATGTAAATATTGATGGTGAAGCTCTGCGTCAAGAGATGCCGCACTTTACTTTGATTGGGGCGACAACTTCTTTGGGTGGACTTGAGCTGCCTTGTCGTAACAGATTTCCAATTCAAATTGAACTGAAGCCATACAATCTAGACAGTATGGCAAAGATTGTAAAGACAGCATATAAGGCGATGAAGGTTGATATTGATGATGAATGCGCTAAAATCATTGGCTCTGCTTCTCGTTCCACCCCTCGCATTGCCAACAATAATGTGCGTTGCATTTATGATTTTGCTCTAGTTTTGAATGATGGCAAGATTACTAAAGATGTAGTCCTCGATGCATTTGAAATAATGGGTATTAATAAATTTGGACTAAATCAAATGGATATGAGCTATCTGCAATACCTGGCAGATGCTCGCAAAGCAATTGGAGTTGACACACTTGCTACTGCTCTTGGAACTGATAGAGTTTCTTTGGAGAGTGTGGTAGAGCCGTATCTAATTGCTAATCAGTATATTATTAAAGGTGCGCGAGGTCGCTCTATTACTCAAAAGGGTCTTGATATTGTTAAGGAGTTTTAATAATGGTTTATAGTAATGAAATTTCTCTGGCTGGTTTTCTTTCTTCTCTTGGATGGACTAAGCCCGAAGATCATGTAGAGCTAATCCTTGTTCGCAAGGATGAAGATGGCGAGAATGATTATATTGATATTCCTTGTGACGTTTATCATACGTCTAAGTATGCATATCACAAGGTTGATAATATTATGATTGAAGGCTATGACACTTTCTCTGTGATGATTTATGAAGATTGTTAATCCAGAAGAAGTGCGGAAAATGGATATTGTAGCCCGCAGGTTCATTGCTGAAGCTGTGGGCATGTTTAATTTTAATAACTTAACCGAATACAATATGTCCATTGTTCCCAAAACTAAGAAATCATTTACTATGCATATCCTTGACTCTTCTGGAACAATTGTATCAATGGAAGAATTTAGTGCGGCCAGCCTTAAAAGTGCTACAGGTACATTTAAGGTAGCACGTCTAATCAATTGGATTCATCTTATAAATATGTAGTTGACCAATTCCTTTTCTTCTGATATAATATCAGTATAAAGAGAAAGGAAATGATATGACTAATTTTAAGAGCTACATGCACGTAGAACGTTTGAGTAGCCAAGATTGTGAAGGTCTGCTTGACAATGATAATGTAATCGTTACTGCGAAAGTGGACGCAACAAATGCCTGCGTATGGTATGATCCTGAGCAGAATCGTCTGCGGACAGGTTCCCGCAAGCGAGAGATTAATCTGAATAAAGATAATGCGGGGTTTGTTGAATGGATTGAAAACTCCGAAGATAATGAAGTTTATTTTCTGCTTAAAGCTTGTAGTGACCATCCCCAGTGGATTGTATACGGTGAATGGATGGCGAAATTTGTAGGCCAGATTAAAGACTATAATCAGGATGCAAAGTATCATATGTATATCTTTGATGTGTTTGATCGAGATAAAGGATACTATCTTCCTGACGTAGAGTGGCGTGAGATTCTTGCGACATATGGTCTTGAGCCTTGGTTTGTAGAGGTTCTTGCTGTGCTTGACCATCCTACTATGGATGATATTGCGGAGGTTGCTAAGAATAACAAGTTCCTACTTGACAATGCTTCGCATCCAGGAGAAGGTGTAGTTTGTAAGGTTGCAAACTGGGTAAACAAGTATGGTCGTCAAATGTATGGTAAGCTTGTACTTGATGAATACCAGCAGAGCAAGAAAACTAGTAAGAAGGTTTCGCTTAATCCTGGAGAGATTGAGCAGATGATTGTTGATACCTATATTACTGATGCGGAACTTGGCAAGTCTGTAGCTAAGACTGTTGTTGCTTGCAATATTGAAGAGTTCGATACTAAGAATCCAAAATGTGTAGGTATGTTTGTGAATGATGTGTGGAATACACTTACAGACGAATGCGGGAATTGGTGTAAACGCTACAAAAACCCTATCGTAGACTTTGGTAAGCTTAAGGGCATTTGCCAGACCAAGGCTCGCAAATATATTGGCCTATGATAAAAATAGCTGTCAGGGATATTCCTTGACAGCCTTTCTTTTTTCTTGTATAATAATAGTATCGAGAGAAAGGAAAACATATGGAACTGTATACTTGCGTTCATCAACCGCTCGCTGACGTTATCATGGAGAATGCTCCTGAGTACAAGCAGTTTGACGTTTATGGATATTCTAAGCTTCTCCCTGGATACGTTTGGATGGGTAAGGTGTTCCAGATTTTTGATAATTATCCGCTAGCAATTGTTGATATGGTTGACGAAGAGGGTGGGGCTATCTACCTTCTTGACTTTATTGACGAATCTGAAGAGGCGGGAATGTGATATGTTTGCGGCCAATGATAAGTTTGCTGTTGGCGATGGTCGTAGTATGCGATATATTAGCATCGTGGAACAGACAGCTCCAGAGATTAAGAATAGCAACGATATTTGGTACAAGTGTATTGATTGCGATACTAACCAAGAATTAGTATTGCCGCAATGTTATATCCAACAGTATGGAGTAAAGTATGATTAATGTAACTGATTTGCTTAATAAAAATGCTTTACTTGAAAAGAGCACTCGGGATTTTGTCGAGTGTTATAAAGCACAGCTTAGAATGGCAGGTATCCCCGCAGACAGTGACGCAGAGAAACTAATCATTGCTTGTTTAGGGAATGCGGCTAAGGCTTGGCTACAGAAAGTAAAGTATAATAAAGTATTATATGGAAGGAAAAACTAATGTCTTGCTTCGCAGTATACGGCAAGCGATGCCTGTCTATTTTTGATACTGAAACTAAAAAGACCATAGAGCCAGATAAATCATTCGCGCCACTTGCGGAAGATGGTACGCGCACCACTAAAGCAAAGCTAACCAATGTGTTTGCAGAAAAGAGCGATGCCCAAGAGTGGATTGACAAACATAACTTTAAAGATGGCGTGAAGCTGGAGATTAGGAAAGTCTAAAATGGGTAGACGAAAAGGCTCAGTCCCTCCAAATCTAAAAAATGAAATAGGTAAAAAATATGGCTTTTTAAGAGTGTTATGTAAAAGCACTTCTCCATATCCAAACAACGCAAACATAACAAAAGAGAAAAGAGCATACTGGTGGTGTTTTTGTACTAGGTGTAATCAGAAGATTGTGAGGGTTTCAGGAAAGCATCTTAGAGAGGGGCATACTATATCTTGTGGATGCTTGTTAGATGACACTCGCTATGAAAATGGGAAAAAGCATGCCATTGATTTGACAGGTTTACGTTTTGGAAAACTCGTCGCAAAAGAACCAACAAATTTGAAATTTCCAAGTTCTAAATGCGTTGTTTGGAGATGTGAATGCGATTGCGGAAATAAAAAATGTTATGTGCTTAGTACAAATTTACTTAGAGGAATCAGAACTTCATGTGGTTGTGAGTTCTCAAAAGGAGAAACTAAAGTACAAAAAGTTTTAGAAGGATTGGATATAAGATTTGTAAAGAACAAGACTTTTGAAGATTGTAGAAATCCAAAAACGCATAGGCTTCTAAAGTTTGATTTTTTCTTACCTGAATACAACACCTGTATAGAATATGATGGCGAGCAACATTTTAAAGAAGTAAAAGTTTTCAAAGATTCTTTGAGAAATATACAGTATAGGGATGCTATAAAAGATGAATACTGTAGTAGGAATAATGTATATATGATTCGTATTCCTTATTGGGATTTGAAAAATATAGACGAACTATTTATCCTAGATAGATTGCCGAGTAGAAATGAATCTTAGATATATTGGAGAAGATATTGTTTTCAACAATCAAATTCCTCAGATTAGCAAAGAGTTAAAAAATGGAGAGATTTATGATGTTGAAATAAAAACAGATGCCCCAAATGTAATAGTGAATGGGGTGCCAGTAATAGATATAAATTCAACTACATGGATTTGCTTTCCAGATGGAGTGAGCATTCCATATTCACCAGAACTAGTACATAACTTTTGGGAGGGATAATGCCAATCCAAGGTAGATATATTGGACAAACAGAACCTAACTATATGGGTATGAAAATTCTGCATAATGCGGTATATCCTATTGATATTCTCCCGCACAGACGTGGGTATAATTGGGTTGTTAAAATCTATGATGTTTCTCTGTTTGGCTTTATTTCAAAGTTACTAACAGGCCAATATAAAGAAAAAGCTTGGATACCCTATGATGAATATCCAAGCAAATACTGGGTTATTAACACAAATACCAACTATGATTTAATTGGGGCGGCAAATCCTCAACTTAATATGGCACGTCCACTTTTACCAAGTTTTTGTCCAAGAGGTTGAGAGTAAATATAATAAAGGAATTCCAATACCTCGTCATATGTGCGGGAAATGGATTCTTTGTTTTTATCTAAGTGAAGAAACGGGAGGACTTCATTTATATAATGGTCGTATCTTGCATAGTCATCCTCTGATACTTTGCGGGTACAGCCACGTAGATTATCTTCTGCAACGTATGTCCCGCACGGACATATGCTACATTGTGCATTGTCGCAATCATAACAGTGCAGAGTTATAAAGTAATAATCATCCATTTAATCCTCCTCTCTTGGATAATTATAACACCATATTAATTTAGTAGTCAAGATTTTTCTTGACTATTTTCTTTTTATGTAATATAATAGTTATATAAAAGGAAAGGGAGTATATGGAACGTACCTATCTAAATGATTTATTTGACTTTCTAAAAGGCCGACTAGATATGTTGACTTCTGATGAAGTTGACCAGCTTCATTGGCGTTATGAAGATGATTATGACGAGTGCGAAATTGAAGGTTGGCACGAAGGTATAGTTGATAAACTTGGATGTACTAAGTATGCCCTCGGTTGTTCTAAGATTGTATTGTTCTTCGATGAATATCCCGATATTGTAGTCAAGATTCCTTTTGATGGAGTTAGAAGTGTAGACTCTGAGAAGGATTTTGAAGTAACCAATGAATGGAACTTCATTCACAATTATTGCGCGGATGAACTTGACATTTGGTATGAAGCTGTAGAAGCAAACATAGAAAAGGTATTTGCAGAAGAAGCTTACATTGGTATGTACCATGACCTAGGTTTATACGCGGCAGAACGTTGCAACATGGATTATAGATATGCTGAGCTGAGCGCACCTTCTGAAGATTCTAAGGAAAAAGCTAAGAAGATAACAAAAGGTGTTTATTCAGAAGTCAATGAGTATATTCCTACCATCATTGAGCAGTATGGCGAAGAGTTTGCGGAAAAGGTTTTTAAGTTTATCGAAGAGTTTGATATTAACGACTTACATGATGGTAATGTAGGGTTTAAGTGTGGGCTGTTTAAGTTCGTTGATTATTCATCCTACGATGATTAGGAGAAAGGAAAACATCATGGGAGCTTCGTTCAAAGAATTTACTTTTGATATGATTCCGTGGGTTGCGGACGAGTATGCTATCATCGAGGGGGAGAAGAAAGCTATGCTTGATCGAGATTATTTCATCGTTGCGAAGACTGTTAATGGTGGACGCTTCTATTCTCAGTCTATGGGCTGGGAGGATACTACTGAAGAAATGCGGAAGTATCGTTCGATGGTAAAATATTTTGGCGGTGGAATGCTGTGGCTCTATGAGCGGACCTTTGATGACTATGATATTGTCAAGAATGAAGTAGTTTTTTAAGATTTTCCCTTGACTAGGTTAGCTTCGCTAACCAGCTGGAAAAATCGAAGATTTTTCCTTGACAATTAAAAAATTTTAGTATATAATAATATTGTTCATGGGAATCACCTCCCTTCTCAAAGACACTTGCGTGATTGAATAAACAGTTACTTCTGGTCTGATAAACCCGTTGTTGTTGGTTCGAATCCAATCCTTTGTGATATACAAAGGTAGCTCAATGGTAGAGCACGTAATTTTGTTACACTGTTTATACTATTTCCGCAAGTGTCTAATATTAGTAATTTCGTGTGATGGTAAGTGCTGTTCCTTCAAATTAGAGATTTGAGATGCTGCCAAAAATTTCAGCATTTATACAGACTTTGTTATTTCCACGTTAGGAGATTAAATAATGGGTGGATTAGGGAATATGAAGTATTTTCCTGGCTCTTTGGTTGGTCCGAATAATATAGAATTAATAGAAAGAACAAAAAGAGTAGGAAAAGTTTATTATGCAAAATTTCGTTGCCCATATGACGGAAAAATATTTGAAAGTAGAATTACCCATATTGTTCAAGGCAAAGTAAAATCATGTGGGTGTAAATGGGAACAGTCTAAACAAAATGCTAAAAATCTTGGTTCTGAAAATTTAATTGGGAAAAAATTTGGACATTTAACTGTATTAGAAAAAACAGATAAAAGAAATAACTCTGGCTGTATTCTTTGGAAGTGTCAATGTGATTGTAAAAGACAAAATATTGTATATGTTGATACTAAATCTTTGAAAAGTGGCCATACTCAAAGTTGTGGATGTAAAAAATCTAAAGGGGAAACTAAAATTGCTTCTATTTTAGATTCTTTACATATTTCTTTTATACAACAATTTACATTTGATGAATGTAAAGATATAATTTCTTTACGATTCGATTTCTATTTACCAGATTATAATATTTGTCTAGAATATGATGGGCTTCAACATTATAAACCAATTGAATATTTTGGTGGAGAAGAGAATTATATAGAGGTAAAAAGAAAAGACGGCATAAAGAATAAATTTTGTGAAGAACATAATATTAAATTAATTAGAATTCCTTATACAGACTACGATAAAATTGATTCTGATTATATTATTAAACGTATAAGTGACGGAAGGAAAGATAATGAGTAAATTTAATAAGGTTGTGGAACCTAGAACTATTCCTTCTTATGAAGGAGGAATGGCCTATGAGAAAAATTGTATTGAAGATTTAACGAATTTTATGTTTTCTTCTTATTTAGAGAATCAATTTTACGAAACTGCAGACGAACAAATCAATCGTTTTATTGATCTTTTAGATAAAGTATCTAAACAAGTGTCTCTTGAGTGGATTGCAAAACTTTCTTTCTTTGCTCGAAAAGAACTTGGAATGAAAAGCGTTTCTCATTTGACTGCCGCATGGCTAAATTCTAAAACCTTTGAAAACAAAAGAGCCTATTATAGAAATACAATGAAAATTCCATCAGATATTGCTGAAGTGTTTGCGGCCATTGATATGCTTGGCGATAAGCGTTCACATGCTCTAGTTCGTGGGGCTGGGGATTATTTATCCTCGCTAAAGGATTATCAGCTTGGTAAGTACAAGCTAAAGGGTAAGGAATACAATATGTATGATCTTATCAATATTACCCATGCTCACTCCGCAACCATTGACAAGTATAAGGCTGGAACGCTTGAAACTCCTGATACTTGGGAGACTGCTATCTCTGGTTCCAAGAGTGAGGAAGAAAAGTCCCAAAACTGGCAGCGTTTAGTTGAAGAGAATAAGCTTGGTTATCTTGCGCTAATCCGCAATCTCCGCAATATTGTAAACAGCTCTCCAGATGTAGACTGGATTGAGAAGTATCTTGTTCCGCAGATTGAGAATGAAGTTGCTATTAAGAAGTCTCTAGTCTTCCCTTATCAGATTTACTGCTCTTGGAAGAACTATGGTATTCGCAACATTTCTATTGACGCGGCTCTTGACCGTGCATTTAGAATTGCGTGCGGGAATATGCCAAAGATGGATGGCCGCACTGTAATCGTTCTTGACGTATCTGGCTCTATGGAAAATAAGCTTTCTTCTAATAGTTCTCTAACTCTAAAGGAAGTTGGAGCTGTATACGCGGCTGCTATGTTCGTAAATTGCAATGCTGATTTTATTAAGTTTGGCAATGATGCGAAGAGGATTAAGCTTAATAAACTAGACAGCATCTTTAACCTAGTTGAAAAGATGTATGCCAATGATGATTGCGGCTATGGTACAGATATTGTTCCTGCATTCCGTCTAATGAATGAAAAATATGACCGCATCTTCCTGGTTAGCGATATGCAGATTATGAGCAAGAATAGTCCTGGCTGGTGGTGGTGTAGACGCCAGAGTGGAATTGACACTTATAATAGATATTGCGAGGTTTATAAGTGTCATCCTCATATGTACTCCTTTGACCTAGCGAATTATTCTACCCAGGTTGAAAATCCAAACAACCCTCGCATTCACCTGCTAACGGCTCTTAACGATACTCTGTTTAAGATGCTTCCTTATATTGAAAACGGCAATTCGCTAGTTGACTATATCAATAACAACTTTAGTTATTGTTAGTAATACCCCTTTCTCTAAGCCCTCGTTCAGAGGGCTTTTTCTTTACAGATATATTTTTATGTGTTATAATATATCCAAGAGAGAAAGGAAAGTTATGAATCAGTATCTTGATGAACTGAAGAATAATGAATATGTGCGGGAGAAGGCTTTATGTGGTAACGTTCATTCTTTCAACTATTCCAACAAAGCCTTCTTCGAAGGTCGCTGGGACAATGTAACGACTCGTGCTCGTGGACTATTCTGTGATATGGATACTGAGACTGTTGTTGCTCGTTCATTTGATAAGTTCTTTGCAATTGATGAACGTCCTGAAACCTCGATGGATGTATTGAAGAACACTTTGAAGTTTCCTATGGCGGCATATCGCAAGGAGAATGGTTTCTTGGGTATCTGCTCTTATCGTGCAGGCGAGTGCAACAATCTGTTCCTGGCTTCTAAGTCTACTAATCAAGGCGAGTATGCGGATTATTTCCGCACGATCTTCAACGATACTCTTTCCGCATATATGCAACCGCAGTTTGCAGACATGCTTCGTGCTATGAACTGCTCTGCTGTGTTTGAGGTTATTGATCCTATCCATGATCCGCATATTGTGGAGTATAAGAAGCCTAAGCTAGTTCTACTTGCACTGATTGTCAATGATTTTAACTATACTTCTATTTCCTATTGGATGGTGAAGGAAGTTGCCCGCATCTACGGGTTTGAATGTAAAGAACTTGTAGCTACTATCAACTCTTGGGATGATTTTGTAGAGTTCTACGAAAAGGCCAAGGGTGAACCCAAGATTGAAGGTTATGTATTTGAAGATGACAACGGCTTTATGCTGAAGCTCAAGACTGATTGGTATAAGTATTGGAAGCGGATTCGTTCTGTTATCCAGGCTATCAACAAGGGTAAGGCTCCTTCTGAAATTCGCCAGAAGTATCGTATCACCTCTGAGGATAATGCTTTGATGGATTTTCTTTATGATTATGTCCTTGAAGCCCAAGAGTACGGATTTGAAGATTCTTTGAAGGATATTCCTAATGTGCGGGGATTGTTTATTGAGACTATTCTTCCTAAAGTAGAACAGAAGATTCTTCTGGACTATTAAAATTTTCTATGATATAATATTTATATCGAAAGGAAATGATAGAGAAAGGAAGCATCATGATTGAGGAAGTCATGAACAAGCAGGATGCTAATTTTGTTGTTATCCTGTCTGAAGCTTATGGTCTGAAGCGTGTCATCATGAAGATTTATTTCAAGATTGACCTCGGTCATGATGCAATCCATGATGTTCTGCGTTATGTTGCGGATAACTATTATATGTATATTGATAATGGTGTGCGGATGGACTTTGCTCGCGTGATTTGTGATGCGGCTATTGGTGGTAAGGAGCTGTGATGTTTGATTTTTCTTTTGAGCCTTGGGTAGTGGGAGATACTTCCACTCTTGGATTCATGGAGGAACTTCAGCAGGAACAAGTGCGCGATGCGATGGATTACATCTATGACCACTATGGTGATACCCTTACCAAGGCACAGATGGATGCCGTTCTAGCGCAGTTCGATATTGATTATATGGAGCTTCCTGAGTATTTGCAAGCTAAGCTTGACAAATTTTTTATTAAAGAATAAATTAAGGAGATTGATTAATTATAGGTTATATTTATAAAATAGAAAATTTAATCAATGGTAAAAAATATATTGGAAAAACTATTTATTCTGTTGAAAAAAGATGGAGAGAACATATAAATAGCTTATATCAAAAACATAGTTTTAATTATCCAATATACAGAGCTATTAGAAAGTATGGAATTAGAAATTTTAAGATTGAAACTTTAGAAGAAGTAGATAATTCTCTGTTAAATGATAGAGAAAAATATTGGATTAGTTATTTTGACACCTTTAAGCATGGATATAATGCAACTCAAGGAGGAGAAGGTGTTCCAAAGTATAATCATGAGGAAATAGTAAAATACTATCTAGAAGTAAAAGATATTCCAAAAGTTTGTAAAAAATTTGGATGTACTAGAAGTACTGTTTTTAGTATTTTAGGAGAACATAATATTTCTGCAAGACCAGATCATGAAGAATTAGCAAAGAAATATTTGGAAATAAAAAATTTAAAAGAAGTTGCTAAATTGTATGGTTGTTCTACTCCAACTGTAAGAAACGCTTGCATAGAAAGAAATATCCCTATTGAAAAATCTACTGCAAAAAAGAGTTTAGAAGAACAAAGATATATTTATGATACCTATAAAGAAACAAGAAATAAAGTAAAAACTTCTAAAATTTGTCATTGTAGTACACAATATATCTATAAGGTTATTAAGAAATTTGAGACGGAAGAATGAATGTAATATATTGTTGGGTAAAAATGGATAATCTATCATTTCTAACTTTCATATATTAGTAATAGATAAGGCTAGGTGCGGTCGAAGCAATATCCCGCGCTTAGCCTTTTACTGCTTTAAGGAGTAAGTGTGGAGCTTTTTGATTATCTAAGTGATGAAGATAAAATTACAATCAAAGAGTTTATTCAAGCATACGCGAATATTGAAGAAGTAGATATGTATAAAGCATTACAGTATTGGAATAAGAATAAGCGCAAGATGTTCAAAGCCTTGGGCCGCAATCTTCGCGTTAAAATTCCAGTGGATATTCCTTGCGACGATAAATTATTCATCAATGCTCTACAAGACATCTATATTCCACCTTTTGGATACCAGATAGAAGGAAAAGTTAATCATCCTTTTATCCCAGACTTCGAAAATTTTGTTATTAATAAAGTTCTACAAAAAATTCCAGATATGTGGAAACAGAGCGATATTAAAGATAAGTTCATGCAGATGTTTAGGTATGATAACTTTAAGTCTGGTGTTCTAAACAGAGATTATTCCTTTGTCCGCGAAGGAAAGCGTCTAAAGATTCCAGAAGGTACAAAGATTATGAAAGCCATCAGGAAGATGCTTGTGTTTGCGGGCTATCCTAATATGGATTTGTTTGAATCTTTCCGCAATGAAATTAGTAATTTAACTACTTCTAAACATATTAAAACAAATCTAGTATTTAGCATTCATCCAATTGACTTTCTTACTATGAGTGACAATTCTTTGGGCTGGCATTCCTGTATGTCATGGATGCAAAATGGAGGATATTCTACTGGCCCAATAGAAATGATGAATAGTAACATGGTTATTATTGCATATCTTGAAAGTTCTAAGTCTTTCCAGTTTAATATGCACAATATTCCAAATAAAAGTTGGCGCGTTCTATTATATGTGCACAAGAATATTTTGCTTGCGGGGAAAGCATATCCATATATCAATGACAAAATTACTACAGAAGTTCTTGACAAAATGCGGGAATTGTTGTATAATAATTTGAAATGGAAATATCAGTATATTAATCAAGAGTATAGAGATTTACTTGGCTATCATTCTAATGACCATCTAAGAGGTTCTTGTATACCGAGGAATACTAAAAAGAATCAACATAAGATTATTATCTATACAAATGGGATGTATAATGATTTGGTTGAATCGCATATAACAACATATTGGTGCTGCCGCAACTGGGTTCCAAAACCACTAATGCTAAATGCTTCTGGTATCGCTAATTGTATGTTATGCGGTGAGCCTATTGTTCCACAGGAGGAAATTAACTGCAACTATGATAGCGACCTAGAGATACACGGTAATGTTAAAGTGTGTCCTAAATGCTATCGCAATTGTTATTGTAGTTGTTGTAAAAACTTTTCGTTTGGAAAAAAGTATAAGATTAGAGAATGGATAAACGTTTGCCATTCTGACTATTGTTCTTATAAATGGATATGTCCAAAATGTGCAAAAGAATACTTTTTCTTCTATGATGATACAAATGTATTAGCTTTTGTCCATGAAAATAATTTATCAGACTGGAAAAAGAAGAATCCAAATGTTCATTATGAAAGAGTTGGAGGGAATATTGAACAACTCATCGACAAAAACTCCATTATCAATGCCGTTCAAGCGGCATAACCCTAGACAGGATATGGTAGCTGAATTTGATGTAAACTTTAATAAAGAGAAAAATAGCTTTGATAAGTTCCTAGAGTTTATTGCACTCTATAAGGACAGACGAATCAATATAAACTTCAAGGGAGATTTTCCTATGAATATTGCTACGTCTGTCCAAAAGGTATCAGACAATACCTATATTAAACTTTCTCCAGAACAGATTCCACAACTTAGGGAATTGCAGGAAAATGAACTTAGATTTTTCTTTGGGCCAGCAATGCCAGCACATAGCTTAACTTCTCTAGAGAGTTTAATCAACCTAGGAACTACAGATGTATACTTAGCTGATGACCTGTTATATAATATCCAAGAGACAAAAGATATTTGTGACAAAGCTGGGGTTGGTGTGCGGTTAGTATGTAATCGTATTCCCGCAACCACATTGGATAGAGGGCTAGACTACAAATCTCCATTGCTTGCCCCGCAGAATCGACCACTCTTGGATAAATACTTTGATTGCTATGAATTTGACTGCGGGCAACCTTATGACTGGGCTAAATTTGATGTCCTGTATCGTGCATGGTTTGAGCGTGAAGGTTGGAATGGAGATTTAGCAGAAATTAATGATGATTTAAGGGTGTCATATCCATTGCTCGCTATCCCGCAATCTCACATGGAATATAAGCTATCGTGTAAGCGTCGCTGTGCTCGCCCGCATAATGTTTGTGATAGATGTAGACAGTATGTATACACTGGAATGACACTGGTTGATATGGGTGCGTATATCAAAAGCAATAAGAAGCACCTTAAAATGGGCAAAGAATAGTAAATAAAATATTTTAGTTTTTATATATTATAAGTTACCGCTTTCTAAGTTATGCTAAAAGAGCATTTCTTATACTACCGACAAGGACTTACAAAATTGTAAGTTATACTAAGGAAAGGAAGAAATATCTTGGATACAGAAAAGAAAGCAAATAAATTTTTGATTGCGGGAGGCTCTATTTTTATTGCCATCGCAGTTGTGTTAGGTGTGTGGGGTGTCGCCTCTGCTCAGCCAACAGTCGAAGAGGCTGGAGTTTCAGATTATGTTTATCCTAAGACTGAAACAGGAACTTATGAATTCCCTACTTTCACCTGGCAAACAGAAGGATATGAAGATTTGGCAACTTGGTGGGATGACCTAAAAGCTAAGCGTGCGGAGTATGCGGGCAAAGCTGAAGAAACAATTTCTGCATACGCAAGTTATCTGTCTGAAGAACAGCAGAATCAACTTAGAGATTTAGAGAATCAATTAGTAAGTGCAACTTCTTTTGCGGAAATTGGTGAGCTAGATGCACAGTTTAATGAAGTTGTAACTGCGGGAGAAACAGCTAAGGCAGATGCAGAAGCTTTGGCCGCACAGCAGTCAGCTACAGTCTCTACCTCCTCTGGAGGAAGTTACTCTTCTGGCGGTGGAAATTATAGTGGTAGCTATTATGATTTCTTAACTGCGGGAATTGTGTATCATAATGGCAACAAATTTTCATATTATTCACAATCTGTGTTACCAGGCGGAGGATTAAACATTCCTGGTAGACATACTGATGGCGGATTCGTTCGTGATGGTGATGGTTATATTTGTGTAGCTAATGATGGGCCTCTCGGCAGTGTAATTTCTACACCTTGGGGAGAAGCAAAAATTTATGACCGTGGGACTAGTGGAAATCATTACGACGTATATGTCGAATAACAACTAAATATTGATTTAGTGGTAACTATAAATTATAATATATTTAGGTAGTATATAATATAAAGGGACGTAGAAAATACGTCCTTTTTTAATATATACAACTTGACAAGGAAAGATAATATGGTATAATATAAATCAAAGAGAAGGGGTTTTCTTGTGAGCGTAAAGGATAAACTAGGAAAGATTAAGGAGAAGCTTACTTTTAGGCATCACAAAAAGGCTTATTCTTTTATCGTTGCAGGTGTTATTGTTATTGCTTTGTTCTTAACTTGGTTCTTAGGAACATCAACTGGGCAATTAGCACAGCAAAGTTTTTCTAAATCTTTTAATGATATTCCAGAAGAGCATGTTATTGAAGTATATAGTGGAAATACTAAAATTAAAGAATATATAGGCTTTTATAGGGTTGAGAGGTATCAATCGTATCTCGTAATTTTGAATGATGTTACAGGAGAGCGAATTGATATTTATGGTGCTTCTGTTATTGTTAATGAAAAGAAACATGTTGAAGGAGAATAAAATGAGTGACAATTATTGTATTAGCGTTGGTCTAGATTATCGTTATGATGGAGAAGACCATGAAGTAGAGATTAACTATTGGGATTCTGATGATAATGAAGCTTGCGGGAAGGCTACATCTAATAGCTTCGACAAGAGTGCTACTAATGCCTTTGAAAATTTGGTTGTTGACCTAGCTTCTAAGAAGAAGGAAGATGAAATAGATTACAAGGGTGACCTACAGGAATATATTGCCGACCTAGAAGAGTATGTATCAGACCTTGAAGATGAAAGTGACGCTCTGCTAGAGGAGAATGACCGTCTAGAGCATCGTATCCAAGACCTACAGAAGCAGATTGCTATTCTCCAGAAGCGTCAGGATGATTGGTGGGGCAAGAACATTGTACCCAATGCACTGAAGTCCAAGTATGAAAATACTGTATCTTATGATACCAAGACGAAATCTAAGACTGAGGACTCTGTGGATGAAGTGATTAAGCTACTTCGCCACTGGGGATTTCCTTGCTAGAAAATAATTGTTGACAAATTCTATATTCTCTTATATAATATAACTATAAGTTATCCAAGAGAAGGAAGGTAAGATATGGTTGTCGCTCTTAATGATGGAACTTATATCTATAATAACGCTTCGGCTAAAGAATATCTGAATTCTCTTGGATTTGATTCTGTCGATATTGATCGTCTTGGCGATATGCTCTTTGATGATGTGCGGGAAGATGCTTATAGAGAAGGTTATGACGACTGCTGGCGTGAAGATGAACGAAAGATTGATGGATATTTTTGTGCTTGTCGTGATTTAGCTATAGGCATTGAAGATATATGTGATGATTTTCGTAAACAGTATAAGTCTGCGGCAATTATGAAGGTATTGGACGCTATTCAGAAGTTTGTTGACGAGAACAGGATTGACTAATGAGCCTGGAAACTTATTCATTTGCGGGATATGGCTATAAAATTAAAGGCTATGAAGATACCAAATATTATTGGGACTTTCTTACTGAGGAAGAGCAGGAGACTGTATTCGAAGATCAGCACGTATTCTTCCATTATCTGAACGAAGATACCTTCTTCCTTGGCTTTGAGTTTCCGCATTTGCCGCAAGGTAAGGACAGCTTTATTGAAAAGCTTGAGCAGTTTGATAGAGATTTCTGGGCATACTATATCTCTACTCTTGGAGAAGCCCGCAAGCCGCTGGGAGAACCTAAAGTTATGTTCTTTACTTACGAAGCTTAAAGATTTTACTTGATGAAATAAATTTTCTTTGATATAATAGATATATCGAAAGAGATAAGGAACTTGAAAATTAAAGAAGGAACGAATTCAAAAGTTCCTTCGATATATGAATTATAAAGATTTTTCTTGACTCGTTGGCTTCGCCAACTCGCTGGAAAATCGAAGATTTTCCTTGACAACCTAAAGAAAAGATGATATAATTTATATATCGAAGGAAATAGAAAACTCCTTCACCGCAAGTGCCAAGTCGCAGGACACTGAACGTCTGATAGGTATACCAACTTGCGGATGGTAGCTTGAAGTCTGACCGCCGACCCCACCATAGGAGAGCTTTAAGACGTAGGGCGACCACAGGTTATGCTTTATCCTTAAAAAGCAAGGCACGGTCGGCTCCGTACTGTCAGCCTTATCAGAACTGACGGGCATGAAATTATTAGGAGAGATACGAACTTCTCCCGTGTTGGAAGCCAATATCACGTTAAAATAAGGCCGTGGCAAAAATGGAAGCATACGTTATCACTTCCAATTATAGGTAGCTTGACGAACCTGATGGTGTTGGTTCAAGTCCAACCCCCGCCGTAAAGGCGGGGTGCTGCAACGGGGAGACAGTATGGAGAGTTGCTACCAAGTCTGTTAGTATTGACGGATACGAAAGGCGAGTGGGTCGCGCATACTAATCACGCGAAGCTTATATCTTGAATGAAGAATATGTCTACAAATGAATGATCCTATACTTGCCATATTCTTCCTCCAGGATATATGTCTTGGATAGGTAAAGATTCGCCGCAGTTCCTACCTAGGTAAGTAAGTGGAACTGGGATTTTGCTTCCATAGTATAACAGCTATTACAGTGGTCTTGTAAACCTCAGACGAGTGGGCAGCACACTCTGGAAGCTCCATAACTGCTATTGGCGCAACTTGGTAGCGCTCGCGCTTTGGGAGCGCGTGGTTGGGGGTTCGATTCCCTCATAGCAGAGGCGGATTAGACTAAAAGTTAGGTCACCACTCTTTCACAGTGGAGAAAACGGGGCAGTACCGTTATCCGCTACCAAACTACCCCTTAGTTTACGCGGCTGAAAACACAAGTCTCTGGAACTTGAGTAGAAACTTCGATTTGTTTCAGGGGTAGCCAACAAATAAAATTCCAAGTCATCCAACCGGTTAGGATACGAGTCTTTGAAACTCGTCATCGTGGTTCGAACCCACGCTTGGAAGCCAATAAAAAGTTTGGTCGAATTATTATAATTCTATATTTCTAATTTTTAGATATAATAGAATTAATTTTCTATTAAAGAAAGGTTGGAAATATGGGACATGCTCTCGTTGATTTATATACAAAAGAAGAACTAGAATCTATGTTAAAACAGTCTAGCTGTCTAAATGATTTAATGCACCGAATTGGATATAAATGTGTAAATGGTAATGCTGGAAAAATCGTTAAAAAACGATTAGATTTATTGGGTATAGATTATTCAAAATTCAAATTAGTTTCTCAGAATCGAGAAAAAAGAACTTTTGAAAATTCTTTTTGTAAAAATTCAACAGCTTCTCAGAATTATATTAAAAAGCGTTTTAGAGAATTATACACAGAAGAATATAAATGTGCTATATGTGGTCTTCCAGCTGAATGGGAAGGAAAGCCATTAACATTAACTTTAGACCATATTAATGGCGACCATAACGATAATAGATTAGAAAATCTCCGATGGGTGTGTCCAAATTGTGATAGACAATTAGATACTTTTGCGGGGAAAAATACTAAGAGTTATGTTGATGAATTCAAATCTTCATTAAAGAGAGAATTTAATCAAGCTTATTGTATTGATTGTGGAAAACCAGTTTCTTATGGCGCTCTTAGATGTGTACAATGTCAATCTATTAAAAATAGAAAGATTGATAAAAGACCGTCTAGAGAAACATTAAAGGATTTGATTCGTAGTCAAGCTTTTACTGTTATAGGAAATAATTATGGGGTTTCTGATAACACTATTAGAAAATGGTGTGAGTCATATAATCTTCCCTCTCTAAAGAAAGAAATTCAAAAATTTTCTCAAGAAGAGTGGGATAAAATTTAGCGCTTCTTAGTTCAGTTGGTTAGAACACGCGATTGATAATCGCGCAACTCAGATTCGAATTCTGAAGAAGCGACCAGTCATCAAAGATTCTCCTTGACTAATAGGAAAATCTTAGATATAATATAAATATAAAAAGTTAGAAATAACTTTTTATAGATTCCAAGCTAGGTTGCGGCCTAGTAGCTGCGATAAGGGATTGCAGTCGGAATAATACTTATCAGTATTATTTGTGCACCCTTCGGACGCCTGACCCGTCAAAGCCAGGATTATTGCTCTTGGGCTAGGAACCCCGCTGAATCTCATAAGTTTGGTGTGTGACTGGAGCGTAACCAGTAAGAGCAACCAAATTGCGGAGGGGAGGGATAGTGACCTCACCAGTCTCATAAGCTGGAAAAATGCTGGAGCGTTACCAGCCTCTCGCGACCATTGAAAAGTCACCCCTTGGTATACGGTTCGCCAGTCCATCAAAGTTCTGAATCTTCGGAGGAAAGAATAAAAGGGAAGATTTTTATTGACAAAATAAATAATTTCTTATATAATATAAATATAAGATGACCAATGATACTGAAAGTCAATAAAAGCTGGAATCCCTTCTCCAAGGTTTTGCTGTCCTGAACGATTTACCACGCACAGGGAAGGCATGGAAGTGTGCGGAACAAAGGGAAGTCAGGGGAATAAGTGGAAGCGAACCACTCTAGTCCTAATATAGAATAAAAACACTAGTTCTAGAGCGGGGTTGGGTAGTCCCTCTCGGCAGAGGAAACTGCCCTATTTTGAAAACTCTATATTGAAGCGTGGATTATGAGCAGGGGATGGTACTCAACGTTGCTACCTGGTGGAGTGGGGATGTGCACAATCACTCACAAGCGCGCAGGTTAAAGTTCTAAAACCTACTAGTGCGGGTTGATCACCGTTAAGTGGACTTTCTGTAAAGGCAGTAAGTAATCCTCGTAAAAGACTATCGCTGTCTGCTTCAATATAGAGTTTTTATCTATCGAAAGGATTAATATGTATAAAATTCTTTCTGCAGATATTGAGCCTGCTGCTTTTGGAATGCACACTACTTGGGATGTGCGGGTTAATGGCAAAGATTATTATATCAGCCATCAATCTAATCTTCTAGGCGAATATCCAGAAGCAATGGCATTTGGGTATGATGTTTGGGGAAGGATAGATTGGCCGCATGAACTTGCGGTGAATCACATTGAAAATCCTGACGAAGCTTTTGTCGATATTATTCGACAATTGGAAGCTCTATAAATATTCCTCGGTAGCTCAATTGGCAGTTAGCATTCGGCTGTTAACCGAAGGGTTATAGGTTCGAGTCCTATCCGAGGAGCCATTCTCCCATAAGTCAATGGTAGACTAGAGGACTTTTAATCCTAAGATTCCAGTTCAACTCTGGATGGGAGAACCAAATACGCCGTTAACTCAATTGGCTAGAGTAGGTGACTCTTAATCATCAGGTTCTGGGTTCAAGTCCCAGGCGGCGTACCAACTAAAATGCGATTTTAGCTCAGTTAGGTAGAGCAAAGGACTGAAAATCCTTGTGTCTCTGGTTCAATTCCAGAAAATCGCACCATATAAAATGCGGTGTTGGTGTTTAATGGCTAGCATGACAGCCTTCCAAGCTGTGGGTGAGAGTTCGAATCTCTTACACCGCTCCATATAAATGTCGCATTCGTCTAGCGGCCTAGGATACCACTCTCTCACAGTGGCGACACAGATTCAAATTCTGTATGCGGCACCATTAATAACTAAATATGCGGGTGTGGCGGAATTGGCATACGCTCTGGACTCAAAATCCAGCGCCCACGGGATTGAGAGTTCGAATCTCTCCACCCGCACCATATAACTGTCTCTGTGGCGGAATTGGCAGACGCGCTAGATTTAGGTTCTAGTGTAGCAATACGTGAAGGTTCGACTCCTTTCAGAGACACCAAATACTCGCTTAGCTCAACTAGGAGAGCACCTGCCTTACAAGCAGAAGGTCGGCGGGGCAGCACCGTCAGCGAGTACCATTTATTAAGATATATTCAATGATATACTTTAATAAGTGGGGAATTAGTTTAGGGGGAAAACAGGGGCTTTGCAAGCCCTCGTCATCAGTTCGATTCTGATATTCTCCACCATACGGGGGTGTAGCTCAGAAGAGTAGAGCGCCAGCCTGTCACGCTGGAGGTCGTGGGTTCAAGTCCCATCATCCTCGCCAAATACCGAGTTAGCGAAGTGGTTAAACGCAGCGGACTGTAAATTCGCCGGCTCAGCCTTCGGGAGTTCGAATCTCTCACTCGGTACCACTAATAAATAAATAGCGTGATTGTAAGATGGCTTACTTCAAGGTGAAAATATTTCAGTCAGTAAATATAAGGTTGGTTCAATTCCAACATAATCGCTATCTTTTTATTTCCGCTATTTTAATAAATAAATATAGAGTGATGGTTAGTCAGTTACTTCAATTTCTAAATCTTTTTATCATTTAGACCCAATCAGTCTGACTATACTTTTTCCTCTATTATAATCCAAAAGAAGAAAGAAATTAATATTTACCAAGAACACAACTTGTAAAAATATGTGCGGAGATAGGTCATATAGTCGATAGTAAATACTCCGCTCTTTTGGATATATGTTCAGTTGGCAGAGAAGGAATGCATAGGGCTGCAAACCCTAATAGGCTGGAGCGTTACCAGTACTGAACTCCAAAGTTAAATTAGGACTAGGAATTAACCTAGTCCTTTTTTATTGCTCTTCTGGGGATTGACCAGAAAGCGAGGTAAGTATATGGAACTATTATCAGCGGTAGCACTAACGTGTTGCTTGCTAACAGGAACACCAGATGTTCCTACAGGAGTCGCGGAAAACTTACAACTGAATAATATTTACATAGAATTCCCACAAGAACTGAAACCATATCTTACAGAAGAGCAAGAGGATTTTCTAGAAACCACATACACAACAATGGATGAAGGAATCCGAGAGCAAGTAACAATTATTTTAAAAGAATGTGAAGAAAAGAAAATCCAAGAGGAAGAAAGGTTGCGGGCAGAGGAAGAGGCTAGAAGAATTGCAGAGGAACAAGCGAGATATGAAAATGCTTGTGCGGAAGTTGGGAATAGAATCGCATCTGCTATTCAAAGTACACCAAGTCCAGGACTAAATTGGTGTGCGGCCTGGGTAACCAATGTATATTTAAATGCGGGGTATGGTCGTATAAACGGCGATGCATGTGATATGTATTGGAACTACTGCTTTTCCGCAAACAGAGATGAATTAAGAAATGGAATGATGGTTGCAGTGCCATCATGGAATGGCGACTATATGAGTTATACATATGGTCATATTGGAATCTATATGGATGGTTATGTTTGGCATAATGTAGGTTCAATTGTTCAAACCCCACTAGATGAATGGATTGCTACATACGGGCAAATCTGTGAAACTAGATGGGGATTTCCTTTCTCTATTTAAAAATTAAGCCGTTAGGGATTTTCCTTGACGGCTTTTTTCTTTTATTGTATAATATATACATAAAGAGAAAGGACATTGGATGTATACATACAAGCATTTTCTAGGATACGGGGTTATTGTTCCAACAGCAATGCTAAAGAAATCCCCATACAATATTGATAAGATTGAGAATGATTTTAGGGATAATGTAATTCAACTAGACTACACTCATTCTCCATCTGGAAATATGTTTGTTGGTTATCTCCTGAATACTAAAGATGAAGATTTTCTAGAGAAGATGAAGTACGCAGAAAAAGACATTAACAGTCTTTTTTATGAAATTTTTAAGATTGATATTCCCGCGCAGTATAAGCCAAAGATTCATGCGAAGTACGGAGATATTTGGGAGGATTAAAATGAGCCATTTTGTTGTTGGAGTAGTTGTTCCTAAAGATTCTAATTATGATACTCTTGAGAGTATTCTTGCGCCCTATGATGAGACTGCGGAATATGATTTTAAAGATTGCTCTGAAGAAATTCGTGAAAAGTATCTGAATAACAGTGTAACGATGTATCGCACTGAAGATGATGATTTAATTGCGGAATATAGCTCTAAGATTCCCCGCAAGCAAAAAGAGGGCGGACATTCTTGGGAAAAGGAAAAGGATATTCCAGAAGAATGGGTAAAGGTTGAAGTTCCCTATTCTGTTCTTTATCCTACAATGGAAGAGTATGTTCGTACATACGGATATACTTATTCCGAAGGAAAGCCAGGCTATTGGTATAATAAAAATGCTAAGTGGGATTGGTGGGTGATCGGTGGCCGCTGGGATGGCTACTTTGACGGAGCTAACACTATTAATGTAAAGGATTATGATACTGCCATTGATAAAGCGTATTATAATAAGAAGCTCCAAGAGTGGAAAGATTGGGAAGCTGGCAAAGACTTTTCTTTCGATGAAAACTATGATTTTGCGTTTTATAAGCCAGAGTATCTAAAAGGGCTTTATGGCAGTGCTGAAAACTACGCTCGAATCAAGTCAACTCCTTGGATGCGGGCAATCGTTACTCCTGATGGCGAGTGGCACGAAGTTGGAGAAATGGGCTGGTGGGGCCTTAGCGACGAAACTGGCGATGATCTGCTTGATTGGGTAGACCATTTCGCTGAGCGGTTTATTCTTCCATATTCTAATGGCGATTATGAAATTGTTGCAGTTGATTGTCATATTTAAAGATTTTTCTTGACTAATAACAAAATCTATTATATAATATAATTATCGAAACAACGAAAGGAGAGATAGCGTGAAGATTTGGGTAACGAGCGACCAGCATTTTCAAAACCGCAACATATGGGCTAAGTATGAGACTTCTACTCGCCCTTTTCACTCGCAGGGTGAACATGATACAATGATGATTAATGCTTGGAATTCTGTTGTCTCTCCTGAAGATATTATTTTTGTTCTTGGCGATTTTATTATGGGTGCGGCCGATGGTGTTCAACCTATCCTGAATCGTTTGAATGGAAAGATTTACCTAATTACTGGAAACCATGACACTGATAGCAAAATCAAGATATATCAGCATTATCCTGAGAAGGTCATTGCTATCGAGGATTACAATATTCTTTATTACAAAGAAAAGTTTATTGTGATGAATCACTATCCTGTAGAAGGTGATAGTGGCCCTAAGCAGAATCATCTTAAGAATGATGGTTGGAAGAATGCAACTGAGTTCTTTGGGCAGAACTATGATGATTGTATTTATCTGTATGGACATGTTCATAGCAATGCACCGCACGAAATGCGTCATCATGAATTTCATATTGGAGTAGATACTAACAACCTTACTCCTGTTCTTTTGGATGATATTGTTAACATGATTTAATTTTATAGGATATATTTGAAAGAATATATCCAATGGTCGGTTAGTTCAATGGTAGAACCCAAGTCTTATAAACTTGTAGCTCCAGATTAGAGCGCAATGTAAGTTCGAATCTTACACCGACTACTGGGTATATTTTCTATGGAAGTTTGGCTGAATGGTAAAGCGTGGGATTGCTAATCCTTAGCCTGGGGCAAGAACTCCAGTACAGGTTCAAATCCTGTAACTTCCGCAGAACATATACTGGGAAGCTAACTGGAGCGCCCTCCAGACTTGCCTCGAAAACAATGTGTCGCGCAAGCGATGGGGATGGACACCTCAGTTTCCCGCCACTAGAATTTTTTGGGCGGAGTGGTCAGAAATATATAATTACACTCCGCCAAAAGTCATATATAATAGAATATTAGAAAGGATTATATATGGCTTATATATATGTTATTACAAATAAAATTAATGGAAAACAGTATGTAGGACAAACCACTTATTCTATAGAACAAAGATTTAAAGAACACAAAAAACAAAAAAATAAAAAAGATAGAAAACATTTTCCTTTGTATCTAGCGTTCAATAAATATGGAGTGGAAAATTTTATAATTTCTCAATTAGAAGAATGTGACGATAAAGACTTAGACGAAAGAGAAATTTACTGGATTGAAAAATTAAATACTTATCATAATGGATATAACGCAACCACTGGAGGAAAAGGTCGTTGTAAATACGATAAAGAAAAAATTATTAAAGAGCTTTATAAAACAAAATGTATTAAAGAAACTTCTAAAAATGTAGGGTGTTCAATAACAACAGTAAATCAAATAATAAAAGCTTATAATCTTCAAATAGATTTTTATAATAAACCAAAAAAAGTTTTACAAATAGACAAAAAAACAGGCAAAGAATTATATTCTTTTGACTCTTATAGACAAGCAGCTTTTTTCCTACAAGATGAAGGACTAGTAAAAAATTGGAAAGATGCTCAAAGACATATTAGTGAAGTTTGTAGAGGAAAAAGACAGACCTGCGCAGGATTTATTTGGAAAAATATTGAATAAAACGAAGGTAAACTGCTAAGGTAGCAGCTCTGTTTGGAAAACAGATGGCAGGTGATAAGTCTGTGAGTTTCGATTACTCTACCTTCGGCCATAAAACACACAAGCCGTTGATGAATTAAAATATTCATTGACGGCTTTTTCTATATATAGTATAATTTAATATATAAAGAAAGGAAAAGAAATGATTGCAGACATTATTGGTGGAATTTGTTTTATTGCTTTTCTAATTTTCATGGGGGCTATCTGCTATATTGGTATGAAGTATAGTGACAGTAATGATAGATACTATGGCTATACTCGCAAACCTAAAGACCCCTATTATTGGACTTCGACAATTATCTATCCAAAAGACAACGATAAGGAGTAAGCATGTCCCGCAGCTATAAGAAGCATCCTTGGTGGAAGTGCTGCCCTGGAGCGTATACTAAGAAGATGGCTAATAGGCGTTTGCGGCGGTACCTCAACAGTGACTCCAATGTTGATTGGCCGCAGAAAGGCAATCTCCACCGCAAGTATACCGAGAGCTGGGAGATCAACGATTATATCTTTGATGGCTCATGGGAGCGATTCAAGGAGTGGAACTGGGTGCGGGAACAGTGTTTTGATTCTGAAGAAGAAGCTTATAATCATTGGAAGAAATATTATAGGAGCAAATAATGTTTGAAGATGCTATTCTGATTGGATATGTAATTTTTGTTATTGGATTTGCGTACTATTGTTTTGTAGGAAAGTGGAGGAATCGTGACTAATTATTTTTCTTCTGATTGGCATTTTGGACATGAATCTATTATCAATTGGGAACGCACACAGTTTAAAACTATTCAAGAGCACGATCAAGCCATTATTGATACAATCTATAAATGGGCCGCTAAAATGAAAAAGGGAGATACGTTTTACTTCTTGGGCGACTTCGGAGATATTAGTTTTCTTCCATCTGCGACTTTTCCTCTAATTGCCTCAGGGGCTAAACTTATTTTTATTGCAGGAAACCACGATAGGTTTGAAGATAAAGACAAGTTTGAAGCTTACTTTGATGAAGTGTATTGGCATCCAATTTATCTTAGTGAACGACTAATTGTAAGCCATTTCCCGCAAGCAATTTGGCCTAGTGGGGTTGTAAACATACATGGCCACAATCACGGATCAATCATTGATGCCCCTGGATATATTACTTGCTCTATCAACGATACTGATTTTACCGCAATCACTGATAAACATATCAATTCTGCTTTTGGAAAAGTCGGTAAGTTTGAAACCAAGTTTCTATATGAACCTTGGGCGCACATGTATAAGTTTACTAAGCGCGACACTTCTGACCTAATTGTTGACCAGAATGGTAAGATTGATTTGTCCGCAACTCGTGCATATAAAAAGTTCCAAAATGATTTGACAAGTTAATAAAATCTTGGTATAATAAGTCATAGAGACGTTTAACCCAGAGGGGAATAATATGATAGTACCTATTAGATTATTTGATGGAACTATTTTTGATTTTGACACTAAATATATTATGTATACTAGTTATTCTGTAGATTACCATGGTAATGAAGTTTGGCCTTCTGCTTTGAGCACTGATTTTGTTGGAGATTATAATCTCCCACATTATTCAGAGCGTTCTGAATCTGAACATGATTTAGTAGAACGAGCGGCTTGCGTAGCAAGCCACTCGCTAGGACTACAGCTTGGCTGTAGCCCCACTACTGTAGAATTATTGACTCCAGAAGAAGCATATATAGAGATTGATAATCTTGAAAATATATTTATGAAAAAATTCTATCTTGATTATTTTACTTATACTTCTTACCATAAATTCCGTGGGGTAAGTCCTGCCAAACAATTTGTTGTTTATTATACGATGCTAGTATATGGTGTGTGCGGCAAAGAAGCTTTAGAGGTCGCTCGCAGCAGAGATTTGGTCCTTAAGAATTTGAACTTTGGCGAAGATGAAGAATTGAACAAAATAAAATTTACACATTTTGACCAAAATGTCAGAGATATTATGGCTAAGAAGAATATCCAGTTCCCGCAAACAGTCACTACTACTATTACTATTGTTGAAGGAGGATTTTAGTTGACAAATACACTTCCTCTATAGTATAATATATATTATAGAGAAAGGAAGTAAATGTCTAAGATTTCAAATTTTGATATGAAGATGTTTGATGCGGCCCGTCGAGTTGCTTTGCAATCTGACTTTGATAACTTCCATATCGGTTGTGTGATTGTTTACAAGAAGCATATTATTGCTTCTGCTTGCAATACTAATAAAACTTCTCCTAAGCAGAAGAAGTATAATCGTAAGTATCGCAAGTTCAATCATGATGTAAAAGGTATCTTGGATAAAGCCCATGCAGAGATTCGCTGTTTGACTAAGATTCCCTATCCAATAGAGCAGAATCTAAACTGGCGTGATGTGTCGGTTTATATCTATCGAATTTGTGAAGGAAAGCCTCTGGGTATGGGAATGGCTCGTCCTTGTCCTGCTTGTATGGCTGCTTTGCGGGATAAGGGCGTGCGGAAAATCTATTACTCTGGCGATGATTCTTTTATTTATGAGGAACTATACTAATGCCGCACAACATTACTAAACCAGTTGTTCTAATTTGCGGTTCAAGGTCTATAAAGAATCTACAAATATCAAGATATATTAGACCAGAATCATGTGCCGCAATAGTGCATGGGGCAGCGATTGGCGTTGATACTATTGCTGACTCTTGGGCAAAACAAAATGGAATTGAAACTATTGTTTATGAACCCAACTATAAAATCTATGGTAAGCGTGCTCCATTGGTGCGGGATGAAGAAATGGTTGATTTTTGTGATGTTGTAATTGCTTTTTGGGATGGCAAAAGTAGAGGTACTAAGTACACTTTTGATTACGCAAAGAAGATTGGCCGCAAAGTAATTGTCCATCTAATTCAGGAGTATGATTAATCGTTGACAAAATAAAAAATATATTATATAATATATTTGTTAGTTATCCAAAAGAAAGGAAATAAAATGGCTATGAATTCTCTCCAGAAGGCGCTAGTAAATGCGGGTCTTGCGGAGGAGCCAAAGGATCGGAAGCGTCGCGGCAAGCAGTTTAAGTGTAACAAGTGCGGCGAGGTAATGGAGCATCCTGATTGGGCATCTAATGCAATGTGGTGTCCGAAGTGTGATTCTAGCTACTTTATTTTTACTAATGGAAAGTAAAAATCTTTCTTGACCAACTTGAAAATATATTATATAATATATTTATCAACTTGAAAAAGTTGTGAAAATATTTCTAGGAAGTGAAAATCTTCCTTGACAGATAAGTAATTATCTGATATAATATAAAAGGCAACTTGAAAACCCAATACCAAAAGTTTTTCAACCTTGTGTATGCGCAATGTCATGCGGTCAAGGATGCAACTTAGACTTGAAGCTTTCTTGGGATACTTTGAAAGTGGAAAGTAAATGAAGCAGTAATGTGAAACAGATAAGTTCCGCAAGGAATAACGTGAGTTGTAGTGCTGAATATATTTAGAACCAAAAGGTACAGACAGATTGCGGCTTTCATAATAGACGCTCCTGTGGAGAATAATCCTGTAAGTGGCTGGTGTGGTAGCCAACCAAACTGCGGGAAATACCAACAAGAGAGTTTTGTCGCTGTTGATGGTGAGTAATCACCTATAACGCAAGAGTCTGGTTCGAGTAGCCCAAATCAGCGAACAATATACTAAAGATTATATAAAGATAATTATATGGATTTTTACTTACTGAATGATGGGTGAAAGTTGCGGGGAAAAGAAATCCCGCAGTTGAATGGGTAGATGCGCTAATCCCGCGCACGGGTAAGAAGCTATGCGGTCGCTCCGCATGGTTCAGTCTTATCTGCAACGTGACTGAAAATTGGCTGAATATAGGAGGTACGGCGAAGGTCGGAAAAAACTTTTGATATTGGGTTTTTGAGTTTGTAGGTCAATGCTAAAGCTAATGGTTCTAACCCTGCCTATTGGATGTGCCAGTCCTGCAACTAACAACTGTCATTTTGTTAGTCTAAGATAAAATGATTTGGAGAGCGCGTTAACAGATACCGTTACTAGGGCTTGGAATTGAGACAGCAGTTCTAAATTGAGGGCGCTATACGAGCTTACTAGGTTGCGGGGTTAGGTTTGCTGAAGATTAGTTCTTTAGGTCCGAAAAGAAAATCTTCTTTTTATTGCCTCTGTGGCGCAACAGGAGAGCGCAAGAAACTTCTAATTTCTAGGTTGCAGATTCAAGTTCTGCCAGGGGCGCCAGATATATCAGCAAAAGCTGTTTAGATATTTGAAAGGTAAATTATGAAAATCGACCCTGCCAAGTGGCAAGACGAAGATTGGGATATTGAAGACGATATTCCAGGCAAGAAGCTAACTCACCGTGAAAAGATTTATAATGATGAAAAGAAAGCATCTATCCAAAAGAAGCGAAAGGAAAAGATGCGAATGCGGGAAGAGGAAGAGCGTCTAGTTGTGAGGGAAATGGAAGTAGATGATAATTGGAGGGATGATTAATTGATTCTGTTTGTTATTGGCATTCTTGCTATTATTACAGGTATTATTCTCCTAATTTGTAAGTTTAGGCTTGATATTCCGATTATTCCCTCAATTATTGCTTTTGTAGTTGGAGTAGTTTTAATTTTTAGTCAGTGTCTATATACTCAGGATGCTGGTGATGTAAAAGTTCTACGTGACTTTGGTGGTAATATCGCTGGCAGCTCTTCAGAGACAGGTTTTCACGTAAAGGCTCCTTGGCAAGATGTAATTACCTATGATATTCGCAATAATGTAATTTCATTTGTTGGTGATGGTGAAGAGGATTACTTTGGTGGCTCTGCAAATGGCCCGCAGGTAACAATCAATGATTCTGGTGGCGCAAGTGCTAACATTGATATTCAGGTGAATTATTCACTTGACCCCTCTAAGGCGATTGATATTTATCGTGACTATGGTACTCAGGAGAATTTTGTGCGGTCAATCGCAGCTGTAGATGCTCGTTCTATTCCACGCGAAGTTGCTGGACAGTTTGACACAATTACTGTTCTAACTAATCGTGGTGAGTTGACTGCGGCAATCCAGGAGCGACTAACTGAGAAGTGGGCTAGCTATGGTCTAAATGTTGAACAGGTAAGTATTCAGGAAGTTCGTTATTCGCAAGATATTGTGAATAAGTATTCTGAAGCTCAGCAGGCAGAGATTGCAAAGCAAACTGCTTATAACAATCAAGAGGTGGCTCGTGTAAATGCAGAAACGGCAGTAATTGAAGCGCAAGGTAAGGCTGATGCTAATGCCACTCTAAATGCTTCTCTGACTGATGCAGTTCTCCAGCAGCAGTACATTGATGCTCTAAAGAGTGCGGCTGATAATGGAAGTTTGATTGTAGTCCCGGAAGGCTCTCAGCCAATTGTAGGTACTACAAACTAAATTAAAATTAAGTGCGGCGTTTGTCCGCACTTTTTTTGTGCCTATATAATGGTCATCATCGTGGAACCACGAGTTCGGTTTCGGTGGCTCCACTATCACGCGCGAGAGAAAATTGAAACATAACATTGACAATTGGAACCAGTTCTGATATAATAATAGAAGATAAAGAAAGGAAAACGAATGAAGTACATTATAGCAGGAATAGTTCTAGTTGTTCTATTCCTTATAGCGCTTTATTCCATCGACGAGGATAGGATGTAGATATGCGAGACTTCAATCGAATTGATGAAATTCTAACTGACATTCGTAATCTCTGGATTAACTATCCTGATATGCGGTTGGGTCAACTTCTAGAGAATTTTGTCTTTAATCCAAATACTATGTTCTATCAAGAGGATGATGTTACTGATGAAAAACTCAAAGAGACGTGGGAAGCGCTCCTACAAGATAACTAAAGAGCAATTATTTGATTTCCAAAAGCCGCAGTATAATGGATTTGCGGCGGGTCATGGGCCGCACAGAAATAAAAAGAGGTATAATCGTCGTAATAAGGATTGGATGAACGATGAATAGAATTGAAGTGGAAGTTAAAGCTATTCAAAAAATCCACAAGGCTGCTGAATCATATTTTAATGAAAAAATTACTAAGGAAGCATTTGACAGAAAAATTGATTCTGCGATTTATGATGCATTAACAGAACTTGATATGGTTCCTCTCCGAGAGGCTTTTTATCATTATAAAACTTTTGCTTCTAAAAGCTGGCTTGATTATGATGTGGTGGGGATGTAAATGAATTATAGCACTGTGAATCTTCTCAAAGATGGAGCTATGACGCAGTTGCAGACTACAGCTAAACTTTATGAAAAAGGTTATATCACTGCGGAAGAGTGCGTGAGAGAGTCTAATGAAATACTATATTCTTTCATATATGTTCTAAACGATTCTGGTGTTGATCTTGATTGTATTGAACAACAACATTTTAAAAACTTTTGTAAATATAAAGATTGGGTAAACGAAAGAATTGCTAATGGACGAAAGACAACTACAAACTCTAAAGAATGACCAGCGAATTATGACCAGGCTTGCAGAAGAAGCTAATGAAGCACTATCTGTTCATCCTACAGATTGGTTTGTCATTTGCGGGCAGGGGTCTATCAACTATCCTGGACTTAGTGACGAAGAATCTGATGTAGATTCTAAAATGCTTACTATTCCTAGCTTTAGAGATATTGTTCAAAATAAGCAACCTTTGAACAAAGTATATGAAATGAAGGATAACGGGGAGCACGTGGACTTTAAAGACGTTCGCGAGTACATGCGCATTGCCCGCAAACAAAATATCAATTTTGTAGAAGTATTCTTTACCAACTATTGGATTGCAAATCAACCATATAAAGATATTTGGCTTGAAATGATGCGACATGCTGAAGAGTTTGTTCACATGAATCCATATAGAACTTTGAAGTGTTGTAAAGGTATGTGCTATGAAAAACAACATGCATTAGAGCATCGTTATCCATCTAGGGCTTACTACATTGACACTTTTGGATATGACGGAAAACAGCTACAACATGCTCTTAGAATTTATGAATTTGCAAAAAAGTACACTAAGCACTATCCTTTTAGAGAGTGCTTAGCTGTTGATGATCATGACTGGCTACTAGCAGTGAAGCGTCATAAAGCTGATCTTAAGTTAGATGAAGCTAGGCTTTTAATGGAAGATACTGTTGCTAAGATGGATAAACTTGAAGCTGAATTTAACAAGTATCATAAAGATGAAGAGTACCAACCTACTAGAGAACTATATGATGAACTTTTATATGAATTGATTAAGCGAGCAGTTAAACAGGAGATTGTATGACAGTATATATAACAGGGGATAAACATGGAGATAAAATGGCCTATCAATATACGATAGACCAAATTGAAAATCCAAAAGAAGAAGATATTATCATTGTGTGCGGGGATGCTTCCCTTGAATATGGGAACTATACGATGGGTAATTGTAAAAAAGTAATGTCTGAATTTCCTGGCACTTGGTTAATCATGCGCGGAAATCATGATAACACCTACTGGAAAAATCATACAACAGAAACTAAGGAGGGTCTTTTCCCGCAAGATGGATGGGACTTCTCTGACAAATTCTTTGAAATTACCTTATACCAGAAGAAGTATCCAAATATCCATTATATTGATGATTCAGGTGGAATCTATGATGTAGATGGACATTGTATTATTTTTTATCCTGGGGCATACTCTGTAGATAAAGGATATAGAATTGCATACAATCTCCCTTATGAATATAATGAACAGTTGACTTATCTACAGTTTGAGCGCCTAAACAAACTAACTGTAGAAAATAGTAATGATATTGAATTTGTTATTTCGCATACTGCACCAATGTCTGCGGAGCCTTTAATTAAATATCTGTTCATGGCAAGTATTGACCAGTCTAGTGTAGATAAAACTACAGAAAAGTGGTTAGATATTTATTATAAGCATCTTTTGGATGGAAATAGTTTTAAGCATTGGTTCTTTGGTCATTTTCATGATGATAAAGAACTTGATGATACATTTACAATTGTTAATAATAAACTTCTACGATTGGAGGATTATGTCTAATAAGTGGCGAGTCGCATTTAGTGAACGAGTTCTAGGGCATTATGCGGCCAAGACCCCAGAGGAAGCAGTTGAAAAGGCTATTGACAAGTGGTCAGACCTCTATCAAATGACTGGCGCATATACGGTAACTAAGGCTGGAAATGCAAATAATGAAATCTTTGAGGTGGTGCGATAATGCGCGGGAAGATTTTAGAATCCATTTATGATGCAGAACTGGGCTATTCAGAGGTAACTAAGCACACAAAGTATGGTACTTTTACAGATGTTGCATATTGTCATGAAGATGACAAAGATATTATGAATGAATGGGATGGTTGTCGATTCGCAGAATTTAAATGTGATATGCAGGCACTACATGAAAAGATTAAGATGATGAAGCAACGTCTTATCGGAATGGATCAACTTATCGACCTATTAGACCGTCCGCAAGTTTCTGAAGAAATTACTTATAATCTATATAAAGACCTTGTTGACCTGCGGAATAGCGTACAAGGACAGATTGAAGTTGATATTAATAAGTACGACGCTATGAAGGCTAATTATCAGGATAACACTGAACGAGTTCTCCAGCGTCGCCGCAAATTCCGCACAGAAGATTAAATAATTTTAGCCCACTGGTAAAAAAACTAGTGGGCTTTATTTTATTTGACAATCTACAATAAATATTGTATAATATATTTATTAGTAGAAAGGAATAGTATATGAATGGTTATGTAACTGTAGTTTTTAGTAATGATAAATATGCTACTAAATATACTTATATGGTGCCAGACAATATTAAGATGCAAGATATTCAAAGATATGTAGTTGTAGAAAATTCTTTCTATGATGCTCGCAAAAATGTTTCTCCATATACTGTAGCAAAAGTTGTTAATTGGTATAGTGGAGTTGCTTGTCCTTCTGGAGCAAAAGCTACAAAATATATTGTAGACACTATTGATGGAGAAACTTATAAGTCTAATCGAGAACTTGCTATATATCGTAAGAATGCGGCAGATAGCATGAATAATTATTTTAATAATCTTCCTCTAGAAGATAAAGCTGCAATTCTGATGGTGGCACTTACTCCAGAAGAAATGGATAAAATTGTACACTAAGAAAATTAAGACTGCCAAAGGAACCTATATAGAAGATATAACAGGCGAACAATTTAGCAGATTGACAGTTTTAGAATTAACAGACAAAAAAGACAATGATAATCGTTGGATTTGGAAGTGTCAATGTTCATGTAAAGATAAAACTATAGTATATACTTCTATGCATAAGTTAAGAAGTAGAAATACTAAATCTTGTGGTTGTTTGCAACGAGAAAGTGTTATTGCCAAGAATAAAGCAGGAATACTAGATTTAACTGGGCAAAAATTTGGTATGCTAACAGCTATTGGAATTGATAAAACTAGAAAAGGCTCTAATGGTGAAATTTATTGGAAATGTCATTGCGATTGTGGCAACGACACTTCTGTAACTGTTGGAGAATTGCGTCGTGGCTTATATGGAAACGATAAACGACATGGTACTCAAAGTTGTGGATGTTCATCTAAATCTTCTGGTGAAAATAGAGTAAAAGAAATTCTTAATAATCTGAAAATTAGATTCAAAAGAGAAAAAACATTTGAGGACTTAATTAATCCTGAGACAGGGTATAAGTTAAGAATTGATTTTTATTTGCCTGATTATAATACTTGTATTGAATATGATGGATATACTCATTTTTCTGCAAATGGAGGATGGAATACAGAAGAGAATTTAGCTAAAATTCAACATAGTGACAAAATAAAAAATAACTATTGTAAAGAACATAGCATAAAATTAATTAGGATTCCATATACAGATTTTAAAAACTTAGATGAAGAGTATTTATTAAATAGATTGGGGGATAATGAGTAAATATACAGAAGATAGTATCCAGAAATTAGACCCATTATCTTTCACGCGACTTCGCCCCGATACTTATCTAGGGAGTAATGAAGATTCAACACAGCTAGTAAGAGAAATTATTACTAATTGTTATGATGAATTTCTAGCAGGGAATTGTACAAAAATTAACGTATGGTATAATCAAGACGATAATTCTATTACTATTCTTGATAATGGCCAGGGAATATTGCCGAATGTGCAAAAAGAGGATGGCCGCACAATCTTAGAAATGGTCTATGGAGATATTAATACTAGTGGAAAATATGATAAATCAGATTCCGCAGTATATAAAACTTCAACAGGAGCTTTTGGAATTGGAGCATCCTTAACATGCTTTCTTAGCCATTGGCTAAAAGCAACAACTTGTCGTGATGGTCAATATGAAACTGTAGAATTCATTGAAGGAAAGTTCCACTCTAGAAAGACAGGAAAAACTGATAAAGATAAACATGGAGTGGAAGTTTCGTTTCAGCCTAGTGAAGAGTTTTTTAGAAATGCTAAGCCCAATTTAGAAGCACTTAGAAAAGAATTTTTTAATATGTCTTGTGTTTGCGCTGGGCTAGAAATTTATTTTGAAGATAAACGTTATTATCATCCTCTTGGGTTAAAATCTTTATTAGAAGAAAAGGTTAGAGATGAAATAACATTATTTGATATACCTTTTACTTTTACTGAAACTAAAGATAGGCAATATTTAGATTTCGTTATGACTTCAACAAGTAGTTCAAAATCTACATTTGATTGTTTTTGTAACTATAGTATTGTTGAAGCAGGGACACCTATTACCGCAGTTAAAAGTTGTATAACTAGAATCTTTAATAAATGGGCAAAAGATAATGGCTTATTAAAAAAAGACAATCTTTCTGGCAGTGACATTCAGGAAGGTATGATTGTCATATTTAATCTTGCTTCTCCAAATATACGATATGATAGTCAAACAAAAGTTAGAGTTACAAGTACTGAAGATAATGCCTTTATCTCAGAGGTACTTGGAGAAAAATTAGAACTGTGGTTAGATAATAATCCAGAAGATGCAAAGATTATTATTGAAAAGGCTTTACTTGCGCGAAAAGCTGCAGAAGCTGCTAAGAAAGCTAGAGAAAAAGTAAAAGCAGGAACGAAAGCTGCAAATAAAAAAGTAAAGATTATGAATCCTGATAAGCTAAAAGACGCAGAACACCTTGGACAGGATTCGGTTTTACTTTTAGTAGAAGGGCTTTCCGCAGGTTCTACGATCGCCGTTGCACGTGACCCACAAAAGTATGGTATTTTAATGCTTCGAGGAAAGTTAATTAATGCTTTAACTAATGACGAAAAACGATTTTATAATAATGAGGAAGTACAACTTCTTCTAAAAGCACTGAATGTAATTCCTGGAGAGTATAATGCTGCAAAACTTCGATATGGTAGAATCGGCATATGTGTTGACAGCGACAGTGACGGATATAATATAGGTCTGCTTATAATGACTGCACTTTATAAGATTTGTCCTGAATTCATCCAGGAGAAAAGATTATGTTGGTTGCGTTCTCCGCTCTATATTGTAAAAAATGGTAAGAGTGAGCAATATTTCTTTACCGATCAAGAAATGAATGCAGCAAGAGGTAAAATTAAAGGCGAAGTGCAACGCAATAAGGGTCTTGGTTCGTTATCTGCCGCACAAGCTAAAGATTCTATGTTTGGAGAATGTCAGCATTTAGATGTTCTTGAACCTTCATATAATGCATTGCTTCTTCTAGAAGATTTGATGGGTAACTCTGTAGAGAAACGTAAAGAATTTATTTTTGATAATATCGACTTTAGAGAGGTGAGAGAGTAATTGACTACTGCAAATCTAGAACAAGTTATTGCAGATTCTTTTACGCAATATGCGGGAGCAGTAATTCAATCTCGCTCGCTTGTTGATGTTAGAGATTTTGTAAAACCTTCTGCAAGACAAATCTATTATAGTATGTATACAGACAATTTTACATACGATAAGCCTTTTAAGAAAACTTTAAAAGCAATCGGTAGTGCTATGCGTTTTTATATTCACGGAGACGCAAGCTGTGAAGGTATTATTATGCGTAGCGGTCAGCCATTCACTATGCGTTATCCAATAGTAGAAGTTGAAGGTTCTTATGGCAATCTTACTGCTAGTGAAAACTGGGCTGCTCCTCGTTATACAGCGGCAAGGCTTTCAAATGTTGCGGAATATCTTTTAAAAGATACTACTCAGCATTCTATTGACGAATGGGTAGATAATTACGATGATACTGAAAAATATCCTAGAGTATTAGCTTCTAAAGGCTTCTATAACATCGTAAATGGCTCTAGCGGAATCGCAGTAGGTATGGCCGCAAGCATCCCGCAATTTAATCTTAAAGAAGTAAACAATGCTCTGTGTCTTCTCTTGGAAAATCCAGATATTGATTTTAGCGAGATTTACTGTCCTCCAGATTTTGCAACAGGTGGAACCATTATTAATGCTGATGAAGTTAAAGAAAGCATTAAAGGCGGTAAAGGAAAAGCCGCAGTTATCCAAGCTAAGATTGAACAGGAGAATGATACTACTTTAGTAATTACAGAACTCCCCTATGGAGTGTATGCTAATACTATTTGTAAAGAAATTCAAAAACTGTTCGATTCTGAACAATTAGATTCTTCTATTGAAGGATTTAATGATTTAACAGGAGAACAGGCTTGTATTAAAATCTACATTAAAAAGAATAGTAATATTTCGCATATTATTGATTATCTTTATCAGAATACTTCTTTACAAAAGTCATATAGTATTAATATGACAATGCTTGAGAATGGTCGCTTTCCAAAAGTGTTTGGATGGAAAGATGCTTTACAACAACATTTAGACCATGAAAAGCAAGTTTATATTAACTGTTACAAGTATGATTTAAAACAACTACAATATAGATTAAAAATTGTTAAGGGTATTATTTTAGCAATTCAAGATATTGACAAAGTAATCTCTATCATTAGAGAATCTGAATCTACAAAATCTGCAAACGAAAGTTTACAATCTCTCTTATCTATTGATGAAGAGCAAGCTAAGGCTATTTTAGACATTAAACTTGCGCGCTTAGCTAAGCTAGAAGTTAGTAAGTTTGAAAAAGAGCAGTCTGAACTAGAAAGTAATATTGAACGAATTCAAAAAATTCTTAATTCAGAATCTTTATTAAAGAAAGAAATGATTAAGAAGTTTAAAGAAGTAGCAGAAAAGTTTGGTGATGCTCGCCGCACTAAGGTAATTCAAAAAACAATTACTAAGAAAGCTAAGAATGGAACAACAAAACAGCCAGAACCTGTTGAAGACGTTGTGGTTACTTATAATCCTATTGGATATTTACAGCGCATACCCGTATCAAACTATCGCAAATCAAATTTCAAAGGTTTCAAATGCACTACAGAAGACCTTGTATTATTGTTTAGCAACCAAGGACGTTTCTTTAGAATCTCGCCAAAGGATATTAAGTCTTGCGGTATGAAGGATAAAGGGACTGCTATTGGCTCAATTATCAAACTGAATCAGGGAGAGAAGATTATTGGAGTGTTCTCTTCTATCATAGATGAAAAGCATCCTTATTTGACTTTTGTTTTAAATAATGGTATAATTAAAAAAAGTGAAAGCACATCTTTTTATGGAACTACTAGAAATCTAACTGGTATGACCGCTATCAAACTAAAAGATGATAGCTTCGTAATAGGTGTCCAGCTAACAAATGGGAATGATATTGTTCTTAGCACAGAAAATAATATGTTTATTAGATTCTCTGCTGAGGATGTGCGGCCAATGGGACGAAACGCCGCAGGTGTAAAAGCTATCAATCTAGCAGATGGAGATAGCGTGCGGGAAATGGTTATCTGCGAGCCTGCAGATAAAACAGTAAAGACTTCGATTGGAGAACTAACAATTACAAAACAGGGTCGAGGTGGAAAAGGTAAGAGATATGGCTCTTAGTGGTTGGACTGGCAAATATAGGTATGCTAAAAAAGAAGATCTAGAGGAAGTCTGCAATAAATGCAAACAAGCTTACTTTGGGGACTTCCTCCCGCAAGATTGCGATAATTGTAATTTACCTAAGCTGATAGAATTATGTCAAACATATGCTTGGGAATTAACAGTAGGAGGGGTTATTTAGTGGAATATCCTGCAATTTATCCTGCAATGCTTGTTGGAGCTGCTCCAAAGAATTGGCAAGAAGTTTTAAAAACAGAAAAGATTATTGCAACAACTAAAAAAGATGGAGCATGGTATCAATTAGTAAAAGAAAATAATCAAGTATATCTATTTAGTCGCTCTAAATCAAAAGTCACAGGATTTTATTCTGAGAAGATTGCCAATGTCCCGCATCTTGCAGAGTGGGCTATGGAGAATCTCCCCAATGGCACACATCTAATTGGTGAAATTTATTATCCTGGCGGCAAATCCAATGATGCTACTAAAATTATGGGTTGCTTACCTGAGAAGGCGATAGAGCGTCAAGAAGGAGAATATGGGTATATCCACTATTATATTCACGATATTGTAAAGTATAATGGTGAAGACTATGTTCTAAATCAACTAGATTATTCTCACAGATACAGCAATCTTTGCAAGCATATTGATATTGAAACTCCGCATATCCCGCAAATTAAAGTGGCAGAATGTTATGATAATACTTATCTTGACTTAGAAAAAATTTTATACCAGCAATTAGAAGCTGGAGAAGAAGGTATGGTTTTCCGCACAGAGGCAGGACTGTATCTTCCAGGAAAGCGTAGACCAAATATTAGTTTTAAAGTGAAGGAAGAAACAGATACTATTGACCTAGTTATTACTGGACTTTTGGAACCAGAGCAAGAATATACTGGTAAGCAACTCGAATATTGGCCTTACTGGATGCGCAAAGATGATGGCGCAAAGGTTAGATTTGACCCCAAAAAAGGCGGCAATAGAGTAGATGAACATTGGATTCCTGTAACTAAGGGGTGCTATTACAACTGGACAGGTTCGTTCGAGTTGTCTGCATATAATGAAAATGGAGAACTTGAAAAGATAGGTCAGGTTGCTTCTGGATTAACAGATGCTATGAAAGAACATTCTGCAATGCATCCAGACAAATATCTTGGTTCAGTGTGTGAGGTGCAAGCCATGTCTGTTGATAAAGATAACTGCACTCTTCGTCATCCAAGATTTATTAGACTTAGAGAAGATAAAAATCCAGAAGAATGTAGAATAGAGGAGATTTTTAGATAATGATTTCTGCCTATGAGGCGAAGAAAAATGTAAAGAGTGTGCGCGACAAGATTGATAATAAACTCAAAAATAACAAAGAATTATTTGACTATATTGATAAAAAAGTTACATCGGCTAGTAATCTTGGGTGGAAGAACGTAACCATCAATAGAGAACATTGGTATACCTATATGGAATCACAGGTAGAGATTGAAGTATTTTTATCTATGCTAGAGACTCTTGGATATGAGTATACCATTACCCAGTCAACAAAAAACCTGTTTCTTTATTGGGCCTAAAAATTTTCAAATAATTTTTTAAAAAATATTGACAATAAAATAAAAAAGATATATAATAAATCAAAGAAAGTTAAGAGATAAAAGAGATAAAAGGAGATTTAACTATGGCGTTTGTTTGAAAAACAAATGAAGGAAGATAAAAGGTATGTCTAAATTCAAATATAATCCTGGAGATTTGGTTGGCCCGAGTAAATCTTTGTTGTTAGAGAGAACACATAAAGGTAATGATGGACATTGGTTTGGAAAATTTAGATGTTCATATTGTGACGAACATAAAATTTTTGAAACTAAAATATCTAGTGTCGCAACTGGAAATACAAATTCTTGTGGATGCTATAATAAAAAGATTCTTCGTGAAAATGGAAAAAAGAGAATGAAAGACATTACTGGGCAAAAGTTCGGAAAGCTAACAGCTATAAAATTTACAGGAAAACAAACCTCTACAGGAAGTTGCATATGGTTATGCCAATGCAACTGCAAAAATAAAGGTTATAAAGAAGTGTCTTTGAGTGATTTACAATCTGGCAAAGTAAAATCTTGCGGATGCAATTATTCTAAAGGCGAAGCTAAAATTGAGTCTCTTTTGAGACAACTAAAGACTAGTTATAAAGCACAAGCTGTTTTTGAAGAGTGTGTTTCTGAAACCAATACAAAATTGCGTTTTGATTTTTATCTACCTGAATATAATTGCTGTATTGAATATAATGGAGAACAGCATTACTGGTATAAGAACGCAGGATGGAACACAGAAGAACATTTTATAACAACTCAAAAACACGATAAAATAAAACAAGAATATTGTTCAAGAAATAATATAAAGTTAGTAATAATTCCTTATTGGGATTTTGATAAAATAGATATAAAATATATTAGAGAAAAATGTTTAGAAGGAGAAAATAATGACACAGTACGTTCATTCTGAAAAGGCACAGGCAGTTCTTTCTTATCTACAGGCAAATCAGGGTGCTGACCTAACTGCTCCTGATATTGCGGCTGCCACTGGTATTGAGAGCAAGTCTATTACTGGCGTTCTTAATGCTCTACAGAAGAAGGAGCTGCTTTTCCGCGAGGTTGTAGAGGGCATCGAGAAGAAGGTTATCCGTCTAACTCCTGCTGGTGCTGCTTGCGACCCCCGTGAGGAGAAGCCTGAGCCTGAGAAGGCTGCTGCTAACTAAGTTCCAAGAGAGATAAAAGGAGAAGGAGGTAATTTACTTTAAGTTACCTCCTATTTCTTTATGGAAATGATGTTAGTATTAGGCATAGTATTCTTTATTATTTGTTTAGTTGGTTGCGGGATTGCGTATAAAGCTGGTTCTAATAAATCCTATGAAGTAACCAAAGCTTTAGATGATAAAATCAAGCAACAAAATAATGAACTTTTAAAAGAAGTTAGACAAAAGGAAGAACAGCTCCAAAAGCTAGATAAAGAATATAAAGAAAAAGTAGAGTATGTTTCGCAATTCAAGTCAGAAGCAGAATCGCAATATAGAGAGTGGATTGCAAAATATAAAGAGGATTTTGATAGATATAAGTATTCAAAGTCTGTTGAAAAAGAAGTTATTGATAGAGAAGTAGATACTCTAAATAAAGATTTAGAATCTTTAAAATCTCAGAAGCAATCTACTATTGAAGCTTTGCGGAGAGAGCATGAAGTAGAAGATAATCCTGAAAAATACAATCTTCCACTTCAAGATGATGAAATTCATGATATTGAATACCTAAATCAAATTCGTCCAAAGATGCGATTCCCGCAAGTAGTTGGTAAAGTTATTTGGTCATCGTTTATCCAAAAGAAGATGAATAACTTCCTTACAAATATTCTCGGAACTGAAAAGGTGTGCGGGATTTACAAGATTACAGACCAATTAACTAAAGAAGCTTATATTGGACAGTCAGTAGATGTTCATACTCGATTTACTGACCATGTTAAGTGTGGAGTAGGTGCAATCCCAGTAAGTTCTAGCAATCTTCTATATGCGGCGATGCGTAGAGACGGAATTGAAAACTTTTCTTTCGAGCTTTTGGAAAGTTGTGAAAAGGAAAAACTAAACGAAAAAGAAAGATACTATATTTCTCTGTATCAAACTGATACCTGTGGTTTAAATATTACTAAAGGAAATAATTAATGGGTCAAGTTATTATTAAAGATGTAACACCTGAAAATCCAATAACGCTAATCGGAGAAATGATTGGTCCCTGTTATGGTAGTGATACCTCTGATTCTAAGAAGAATTATAAACGAGGTATGAACTCTATTCTTGCGGGACATGGGCGCGTACTTGAATATAGCGATGTGTGGTTTATTTTAGACGGCTATTCTGCAAGGGTTATTAGAGAATTTTATACTCATATTGGTGGAGCACCAACTCGCACTCAGGCAAGCACTCGGTATATTAATGAAGGCGATTTTAAATACTATATTCCATTCAGAATTGAAAATGGAAATAAAGAGTGGCTATTGGATAGATATATAGATACAATGAATAATATCCAAGATACATATAAAACGCTAATAGACAATGGTATTCCTAAAGAGGATGCGGCCAATATTCTTCCTCTTGGAATGACAACAACGGTAGCGGTTAGGATGAATGCCCGCACTTTAATGTCGATGGCAGAACAGCGTCTTTGTACTAGAGCCTATGTTGAATATCGTCAACTTATGCGAGATATTATCCAAGCATTAAAGGAGTATTCTGAAGAATGGTATATTCTTTGTTCTACAATTATGAAATGTAAGTGTGATAAAGTTGGCTGGTGTGAAGAAGAATTTTCTTGCGGCATATATCCAAAGAAGCAAGATATAGTTGTAGTGCCAATTGAAAAAGATTCAAGCCCTAATGAATTTGACAGTTAAAAAATTTTTTGATATAATGTTTTAAGAAGTTGAGAAAGTAGTGGGCAATTATAAATTACTTCAATGTTTTATTTTTCATTTATTTATGAAAACAAAATAGAAAAATAAAGTAAAGGAGAAAATATGGATAGAATTGGCCCATATAATATTCTTATGGTCGAAGAAGTTGGTAAAGATAGGACAGGCCACAAACGTGGGAAATTCTTATGCCCATATGAGCATGAAGATGGATTGCCGCATTATTTTGAGTGTAACATAACTTCTGTTAGAACAGGAAAAACTAGAAGTTGTGGATGCGCTAGAGAAAGAGATAAGAGAAAGAAAAAGACTTTAGAGGAAAAAGTTAAGCAGGATAATGTATTAGGCAAAACTTTTAATCGTTTAACTGTGATAAAACCTCTAAGGGTAAATGAACATGGGTCTGTTGTATATTTATGTAAATGTTCTTGCTCAGATAATTCTTATAAGGAAACCACCGCGAGTAATTTAAAATGTAATTTAGTTACTTCTTGTGGTTGTATAAGAAAAGAAACTTCTAAAGCTGCTCAAAAAAGAATGGCAGAAGGAAATAGAAAAGACTTAAGCGGACAGAAATGTGGAACTTGGACTGCAATTGCTCCATTAGAAAAACGAGAAAAAAGTAGTGGAGCAATTAGTTGGCTTTGCAGATGTGAGAATGGACATTATAACACTATTACAACTAGTAATTGGGGTAAAATAAAAACCTGTAGATTTTGTAAAAACAGTTCTGTTTCAATAGGTGAAAGTGTTGTTCAAACAATATTAGAATCACTAGGAATTAAATATCAAAAAGAAAAAACTTTTGAAAATTGTTTATATAAAAGACGATTAAGATTTGATTTCTATCTCCCTGATTATAATTGTTGTATAGAATATGATGGAATTCAACATTTTCAACCAACAAATTTTTCGCATGACAACTTTGAAGAAAGGAAAAAGAAGGATTGTATTAAAGAAGAATATTGTAGAGAGAATGGAATTAAATTAATAAGAATTCCATATACAGACTTAGATTTGATTGATGAAGAGTATATAAAAAGGAGATTAGATGAAGAAGTCATGGGTAAATAAGTGTTCTGTTCAAGGATATGTATATGATAAGGGCGAAGGCCGTCGAGAACTTCAGAAGCGTGTAACTGGTGAAAATTCTAAGAATCCTGGTCAGGAATATATTCAGGGTGAGCTAAATATCGCAACTGATGATGATGCTACTAATGTTGTAACTGTTTGGTTCCAGTATGTGGCTCCTACTTATCCTGCTCGTGGCGATAAGCCTGAGCGTCCAAATCCGACTTTCCAGACACTAGAGACTATTATTAATAACGGCACTACTTATAAGGATGTTGGAAAGGCTGCAACCACTGTCCGCATTGATGGTAATATTGGTGTAAATGATTGGTATGACCGTGATGGAGAGCTAGTTTCTAACAAGCGAATTGAAGGCAGTTTTATCCATCTTATGAATGGTTCTGAAAAGATTGCGGAACGAGCTTCTACCTTTGAAGCTGATATGATTATTTCTTCTGCCACAGAGCGTGAAATGGAGAATGAAGAGGATAATTATGTAAATCTTAATGGTTATGTCTTCAATTTCCGCAATGACGTTCTTCCAATCACTCTAACCATTCGTAACGAAGCTGGTATGAAGTATTTTCTAGATCAGGATTATCCAATGGTTACTAAGGTTTGGGGCGATATTGTTTCCAATATTGTAAAGATTGAGCACGTTACCGAATCTGCCTTTGGCGCTCCAACAGTAGATGTAACTACTCGTTCTATTCGTGCTTGGGATGTAATTGGTGCTTCGGCTGAACCAATGGAGTGGGACGATGAATCCACAATTACTCGTGATGAATTAAAGCAAAAGGTTCGTGAGCGTGAGACTCGTCTAGCTGAGCAGAAGAAGCGTGATGAAGAGTATCGTAGTCGTGCAGCATCTGCTTTTGTAGCAACTTCCACAGCAATTGTTGAGGAAGAGGATGACGACGATGATGATTTTCCTTTCTAAGATAAGTGATATTGTAGAATAACTTAAATTAGAAAAGGAGAATTAAATATGGCTATTGATATTTTTAGCATTACTCCCCACGAGGTGAGTAAGGATTTAAGCGGATATACCGTGATGTTCTATGGAGAACCGAAAACTGGGAAGACAACAATTGCTTCTAAGTTTCCAAAGGCTCTGCTTCTAGCTTTTGAAACTGGTTATCTTGCAATTCCTGGCATTATGGCTCTTCCAATTAACAAATGGTCAGAGTTTAAGCAGGTTATTAAGCAGCTAAAGGAAGACAAAGCCCATGAGCAGTTTTCCAATATCATTATTGATACTGCTGACATTGCTTATGATCTTTGCGAAAAGTATATCTGTAATCAGGCTGGAGTTTCTGCAATCAACGAACTTCCTTATGGTCAGGGATGGTCGAAGGCAAGTAAGGAGTTTGATGAAGCTCTACGTGCAATCCCGCAAATGGGTTATGGTCTAGTAATGATTAGCCATTCACAAGACAAGACCTTCAAAGACGAAAACGGCGAAGAGTTCAATCAGATTGTTCCTACTCTAGCCAATCGTCCTCGTCTAATCGTTGACCGCATGAGTGATATTATTGGATATGCACATCCTGTCCAAGAGGAAGATGGAACTACGCATACTGTCCTTTATATGCGTGGCACTCCTCGATTTATTGCGGGAAGTCGTTTTAAGTATACACCAGACAAGATTGAATTTACATATGACAATCTAGTAAATGCAATCAGCGATGCTATTGATAAGCAGGCCGCAGAAGATGATGGTAAGTTTGTTACTGACAAGCGTACCGATGCATATGATGTAGAGCCTGAGAGAGATTTTGCTTCAATGATGGATGAGTTCAAAGAGCTAACTCATCAGATTCAAAAGGCTACTGGGGCAGAATTTAAAACTAAGTGGGCACCTAAGATTGTAGAAATCACTAACAAGTATCTTGGTGTTGGTAAGAAGGTTAATGACTGTACCGCTGCACAATCTGAGCAAGTTGAACTAATTCTTTCTGACCTTAAAGATTTAGTTGCTCTTGGGCTTTAATTAAAAATTTTTTAAGGAGAGTAGAGATACTCTCCTTTTTTATTTGACTTTAGAATATTTATATGCTATAATATATCTATCTTAAATTGTAAGGAGATTTAATGGCGAGAGAAGTCAAATGTGTATATTGTAATCAATTGTTTGATAGAGATAAGGTAGAATATGTTCCAGTTAAAACCAGATACGCTCACAAAAAATGTTATGAAAAGCATGTAGAAAGTGAAAAATATATAGAATTAATTCATCAGAAGATGAAAAGTGTATGCGGGAATACTTATCTAAAAACAAAAATTAGTAAGCAAATAAAGTCTTTTGTGGAAAATGGAATTAGTGAAAGAGAAATCTATAACACCCTAATCTACTGGTATGATGTGAAAAAAAGCAATCCAGAAGAAGCTAAGGGTGGAATCGGTATTGTCCCATATGTTCATGTAGATGCCAGTAAATATATGAAAACTAAATATCGAAGAGAGCATATGTACGACAATTTAAATAAAGATATTTTGCAAAAAGAAATAGATCTTAGAGATAAACCTAGAGAAATTACAATGGTTGCTCCGCAAATTAAGTCTCCAAAACGTAAACACTACTTTAATCTAGAATAGGAAAGGAGAGTATGGGAAGTAAATATTATGATTCTCCTACGGCTATTCAAGTAATTGGATGTATATTAAATAATCCTAGACTTCTTGAACAAGAAGATAAATACACTTTTAGGGAAGAGGATTTTTGTAATGAACTTCACAAAGTAATTTTTGGAGCTGCACATTATTTACAGAATAACGGGGCAGAAAAGATTACTAGAAAAGTAATTGAAAACTATCTTAAAGATAAGCCTAAAAGCTATGGAATTTATCAGGCAAATAATGGTGCAGATTGGATGCACAATGCTTGGTTAAATGCGGACGTTGAAAACTTTGATTATTATTATCAAAGATTAAAGAAAATGACTTTACTCCGCACATATGATGAAATTGGTTTAGATGTTAGTTGGATATATGACCCAGACAATATTGAAGACAATAAGAAGAAAAAACGTCAAGAAGAATATTTAGAAGAAAAAACATTAACTGAACTTGCAGATGAAATTGATAATAAAGTCTTACGAGTGCGGGAAATGATTATTGATAACGATGAAGATGAATCTTGCCAGCTAGGTGACGGTATTGAAGATTTGCTGATGCAGATAAAACAAAAGCCAATTGAAGGTAATCGTCTATTCGATGATTATTTTTCTACCATTACTCTTGGAGCAAGGCAAGGATGCTTTTATTTGCGAAGTGGCTCTACGGGGACAGGAAAAAGTCGTTCGGCAATGGCCGATGCCTGTACACTCGCTTGCGATGAATACTTTGATGAACAACAGAAAGAATGGGTAAGTCTTGGCGAATGTTGCCCAACCATTTTTATCTCTGTAGAGCTTGATAAAGAAGAACTCCAAACAATGGCTCTGTCTTTTATAGGCTGTATCCCAGAAAACCATATCATCCGCAATGAACTTTCTTTTGAAGAACAACAACGACTTCAGATGGCAGTACAAGTTCTTCGACGTTCTCAGTTATATATCGAATACTTCCCCGATTATAGCTTAAAGGATATTGAAAATTGCATTAAAAGAAATATTAGAGTTCATCATACTGGATACGTTTTTCTTGACTATATTACGTCCTCAATGCGCATTATTGAAGAAGTAAGTCGTGCTAGTGGCGGTATGAAAATCCGTGAAGACCAAATTCTATTTTTACTTTCTTCAAAGCTAAAAGATATTGCAACTACTTATGACGTTTTTATTATGTCTGGTACTCAGCTTAATGGAGAATATAGAAACAGTAAAATTCTAGACCAAAATATGCTTTCTGGAGCAAAATCAATCGCCAACAGAGTTGACGTTGGTGCTATTATGGTTGATGCTACTCCAGAAGATTTGCAAGATATTGAGGGGTTAGTAAAAGCAAATCCAAGTTTAGGCGTTCCAAATCTTAAACTTTCTATCTATAAAAATAGACGTGGAGAATATAACAGACTGATTCTTTGGATGAAAGCTGATAAAGGAACTTGTAGGTATCAAACATTATTTGCAACCGATTATAATTTTAAGTTAATTGATGGAATCTTAGATAGAAAAAAGGAGGGTGATGAATAGTTGGCTTACTCTGTTGAAGATGTAAAAGAACAGCTTGAACTTGAAGATATTGTTACCCTCCTTGATTATTTTGGAGCAGAGCCAGAACAACGTGGAGATTATATCGTTGCCCGCACAATCTGTCATGATGGAGATAGTAGAAAACTTTATTACTATAACAATGATGGATTGGGTCTATTTCAATGTTATACACACTGCGGGTCATTTGATATTTTTGAATTAGTCCAAAAGGTAAAACATTTAAAAGACTTAAATGCCGCAGTTTATTTTGTAGTCAATTTTCTGAATCTACAGAGTCAACTAGAAGAGGTAGATGAACAAGAATATTCCGAAGATTGGAAATATTTTCAGCAACAGGCTAGAATCCAAGAGGAAGAACAAAAAGAAGAACAGAAGTTAGTTCTGCCAGAATATGATATAAACGTTATAAAATATCTCCCACAACCACGATACTTAAATTGGGAACGAGAGGGAATAACAAAAGAAGTTTGTGGCTATTGTCAGATTCACTATGATCCTCTTGGAGGAAATATCTTAATTCCGCACTTTGATAAAAACAATAGGTGCGTTGGAATTAGACAAAGAACCTTAGTTAAAGATAATGAAGAATGGGGCAAATACAGACCTTGGAAATATTGGGATGATAAAGAGCAAAAATACATTTTATGTAATCATCCTCTGGCATTTAATCTATACGGCTTAAATTGGGCGAAGGAGAATATCCAAGAGCAAGAAATAGCTGTAGTGGTAGAGTCTGAAAAATCGGTAATGCAATATATTAGTTATTTTGGATTGGCAAATAACATTTGCGTAGCTGTGTGCGGCAGTTCGTTATCTAAATATCAATTTCAGCTTCTTTTGGACTGTGGAGTAAAAGAAGTGGTAATTGCTTTCGATAAAGACTTTGAAGAGATTAACTCAGAAGAGCGTGAAAAAGTTGAACAAAAACTAATGAAGATATATAATAAGTTTGGTTCAATGGTTAATATGAGTTTTCTATTTGATAGTCAATGTAATGTACTTGGCTACAAAGATTCACCGCTCGATTGCGGGAAGGATAAATTTTTATATCTTTTTAGAAATAGGATAATTCTATAATGGATAAGATAATAGAATATAGAAATAAGCATCCTAGGTGTAGGTATTGCAAGTATTCTAAGTATGTAACAGTTCCTGTATTATTGTGGGATTCTCATAACTATTATGAGTGTGTGTTAAAAGATAAAATTATTAAATACGACTTCTATGATAGTATTGCAGGAATGTTTTGTAAATATTTTGAGGTAAATAGCGATGGTTGATATACTAATAGTTAAAAAAGATAAAATATTTTCATATAACAGATTTGGGTCTCCAGCAGGAGAGGTTAATGTTGTAATTTCAGCACCTGATATTAAACAAATTGATTATGATTTGCTTGATATAAAAGATACTCCTTATTGGGATGTAATTATTGTAGATAATAATTTTTTAGGTGCTTGGAAAGATATTAGAAATCTGCAAAAAATACTTCCATCATGAAGAGAATGCCCGCAGATTCTAACTATATAATAAAAATAAGGCTGTGATATTTATAGATGAATTATAAACTTTATAAAGATCCCCGTTCAGAATTGTCTGCTACTCAGCAAATACTTTACAATAGAGATATTCCAATAGAAAAACAGAAAGAATGGTTAAATGCGGGATGGGATGAAATTAACGATTGGCGATTATTTGATTTAATGGAATCTGCGGTCAAGAGAGTATATGATGCTGTAAAAAATGACGAAAAAGTCCAGGTAGTTGTGGACTGCGATACTGATGGCTACACCTCTTCGGCAATATTGACAAATTATCTCTTTACTTTATATCCAGATTGGACACATTTTCATCTATCGCATACCCTTCACAAAGGAAAAGAGCATGGACTGTCAGATGTTCTTGATGAAATATTGTCAGATACTAAATTAGTAATTTGTCCAGACGCTGCGAGCAATGATATAGAAATTCATAAGCAACTAAAAGAAAAAGGTATTGATGTTATCTGCCTTGACCACCACGAAGCAAGTGAGTATAGCAACGATTATGCTATCACTGTAAATCCTCAGATTTGCGATTATCCAAACAAATCACTTACTGGTGCAGGAGTTACTTGGCAATTCTGTAGAGCATTTGATGATTTATATGCGGACGAGCCGCACGCAAATGATTTTATTGATTTGGCTGCTCTAGGTGATTGCGGCGATATGGCAGATTATAGACAATTAGAAATTAGAGCACTGTGCAATATTGGATTTTCTAATATTAAGAATCCATTTTTCTTTTCTATGGCTAAAAAAAATGATTATTCAATCCAGAAGATGAATGGAATCAATTATTATTCTATGGCTTTCTATGTAGTCCCATTTATCAACGCCGTAGTGCGCAGTGGCACAATGGAAGAAAAGAAAACGGTTTTTGATTCTATGCTCTTAGAATATGCATTTGAAGATACTGAATCGTCCAAGAGGGGTGCAAAAGGTGTAAAAGTTCCTTTATATGAGGAAGCTGTGACTGTCGCAGAAAGAGTAAAGCGCAGACAAACAAAACTCCAAGATGAATCAATGGAGCTTTTGGAGAATAAGATCGAAGAAGAAAATCTTTTAGATAATGCTATTATCCTCTGTTTATGCGAACCAGGAGAAGTAGAAAAGAATATCTCTGGTTTGTGCGCAAATAAACTACAAGCTAAATATCAAAAACCTGCGGCAATTCTTACTTACAGTAAAACAATAAATGATGATGAACCATATTATCGTGGTAGTATGCGGAATTATTCTTTATCGCCAATACAAAATCTAAAAGATGAATTAGAAAAGACAGAAGAAATTGAATTTTGTGCAGGCCATCAAGGAGCTGCAGGATTAGGAATTGCATTATCACATGTTGGTTCTTTCTTAGAGAAATTCAATAATCAGTATAAAGATATTGACCAAACTCCTATTTATTGGGTTGATTATATATGGAATTCCCGCACAATTGATGGAAATAAAATTCTAGATATAGCAGATTTGAATATCTATGGACAGGAAATTCCTGAAAGTTTAGTTGTTATTGAAGATGTTGCCCTGAATCCAAGCATGGTTACTTTGATGGGATTAGAAAAAGGCCACCCAACAATCAAAATTCAAATTGGCGATGTTGGTCTAATAAGGTTCAAAGCTAGTGAAGAACTATATGAAGAAATGTGCGGAGAAAACATGGTGCTTACTTGTGTTTGTAAGCCTAATAAAAATGAATGGAACGGAAACGTCAGTCCGCAATTGATTATTGAAGATTTTGATTTGCGGGAAGAATGGATATTTTAAAATGGAAGAACCTAAATATGTAAAAATTGATACATCTTGGTATAATGAGTTAATTAGAAGTAAAGCAAGGTACGATTTCTTTATTGATTCATTAATTGCTTCTAATTTAAAAGACTATGATATATGGATGTTAAGTGATGCTATCAGAGATTATTATTCTAAAATTGGAAATCCAGAATTTATTTAAAAGGAGAATAAATGTTTTTACACACATTAGTTGAAAAGAAAGAAATTGACCTTGATAAACTTTTAGAAGATCTAAAGACTAAGCCAGAATATGTAAACTACGGAATTCAAATTTTTGGCAGTCTTGAATATACATTTATTGTGAACTGTGTAGAAAAGCAAATTGAAGAGATCAAAAAGAAAACTCCAATGCCACTAAATGAAGAGGATACAATTACACATGACTAAAGGAATAAATGTTTTATCTCTGTGTGATGGTATAAGCTGTGCACACATTGCTTTAGATAGAGCTGGAATTCAAGTAGATAATTATTTTGCTTCAGAAATAAAAGATATAGCTATTCAAGTTACCCAAGACAATTATCCTAATACAATCCAAATTGGTGATGTAAATAAAGTAACTTATAAAAATGGGGTTCTTTCAAATGGAGTTGATTCTTGGGAAGTTACATTTGATTTAGTTTGCTTTGGCTCTCCTTGCCAATCTTTCTCCATTGCTATGAATACAAAAGGTAGAGTTGGACTAGAAGATAAAATTAGGTCTGGTCTATACTTTGAATGCAAGAGAGTTCTTGATGAAGTAAATCCTAAGTATTTCTTTGTTGAAAATGTGGGGAGTATGAAAGAAGCTGATGTAGAGTTTCTTTCTACTTCTCTTGGGGTGCAGCCAATTAGAATCAACTCTAAGCTAGTTGCGCCAGCCATGCGTGATAGATACTATTGGACAAATATTGAATATACTCTACTTGAAAAGAAAGATATTTGCCTACAAGATATTCTTGAAAATGGATATACTCAACGAGAAAAGGCTAGAGCGCTGATGCGATCTGGTGGAGGAATTCATGGATACCAAGACTACATCAAACTTTATCGAAGAGTTGAAGAAAAAGGATTTGGCAATCTAATTTATTCTTCTAAAGAAGCATATGAGCAATGTAAGACTATCTACGATACCTATTTCAAGAAAAAGAAAATTAAAGAGCTAGAAGAGATTGAAGAAGAGCATCCTGAATTCCAATCTATATTCAGAAACAATATCAGATACTTGTCTCAGATAGAGCAAGAACGTTGCCAAACTCTTCCAGAAGGATATACCAAGTCTCTAGAGTGGCTTGACGCTCAGGATGTTATCGGTGATGGTTGGACTGTTGACGTTATTGTTGCATTTTTTCAAAATATAAAATAATCATTGACGCCTTTTCCTTATTCTTATATAATATAAATATAAGAAATAAGAGAAGGGTAATAATATATGGTTCCACAGAATTTAGTAGCTGAAGCGACGCAAAACTATAACAAGGCTCCCAATAGGTCTAGATATAAGCCAGGGGTTTCCCTAGGGAGCCTTTATATTATTGATTACCACGGATGTAAATATAACGGTAAGCCAATGGGCAAGGATGCTTTTGTAACTGTATACTGCAAAAATTGCGGGATGATTGAAACTGTTTGCGTTTCTAAGTTTAGAAACTTCAATGATGACGATGTTACTTGTACTCGTTGTCTAGGAGATAAAAAGAAGAAAAGCTCTAATGAATCTATTATCTGTGAGATGCTCGATAGGCTAGGCATCTTTTATGTGCGGGAGAAGACAGTCTATGATTGTAAGAATCCCCGCACAGGTAGAGCGCTTCGATTTGATTTTTGGATTCCTGCCTATAATTGTTTTATTGAAGCTCATGGGTCGCAACATTTTTATAAGTGGACTCTTAGCTCTGACACTTTAGAGCAAAGAATCTACCGAGATTGCGTAAAAGCTGATTACTGTAAAAAGAATGGATATAAACTTCTTAGTATCAATTCTCAGTTTATTTCAGAACTAGACGCTGCGACTCTAAAGAAAAAGCTTGAGAGGTAGTATGAAATATTATTTATGTTTAGATTGTTTCAAAATATACGATGGTGATTTGCTAAAATATCCATATTGTCCAGACCTAGACTGTAACAGCTGTGACCAACAATTAGTTGAGATTGACGAGTTGATGATTTATCCAATTAAAACACTAAATCAAAAAGGATATATAACACGTTATTGTTGTTCGGGCCATTCTTATAATAATATGCTACAAACTTATATAGTTTTTGATCCTACTTATAGACCAAATAGCTGTCCAAAAAATTGGAAAAGAGAAGAAGATTATGAAAGAGACTTTTTCTGCATTCGAGCTAAGGGTTTAAATTATAAGGAATGGAACAACGCAACAGAGACAGAAAGACAAAAAATTATTTTTGAAAGAATGTTAGATTTGTATGATTGGGTAGATAATCTTTCATATTGCGACATAGATTAATTGTTAGAGTAGCGTTTATTTGACGCTACTCTTTTTTTATGCTATAATATATTTATAAGAAACTTGACAATGCTATATTATAGAATAATAGTATAGTAGACACTTATAAAGGAGTTATATGGGAAGATTTGAATGTCATTCACATAGTCATTATAGCAATATTCGTTTGCTAGATTGTATTAATACGCCTAAGAAACTAGTAAATTATGCCCAAGAGATAGGATTGAAAGGTGTCTGTCTTACCGACCACGAAGCATTAGGCGGACATGTTGAATTGGACAAAATCCAACAAGAACTAATTGAACAGGGAAGTGACTTCAAGATTGGCTTTGGTAATGAAATCTATCTAACAGAAGATAGAGAGCTAGGACAGAAATATTTTCACTTTATTCTAGTTGCTAAAAATGCAACTGGACATAAAATGTTGCGAGAACTATCATCTATTGCTTGGATGAACTCTTATTTTGATAGGCGAATGGAAAGAGTTCCAACATTAAAGAGTGATTTGTGGCAAATCGTTAAAAAGTATGGTAAAGGTAATTTAATTGCAAGTTCAGCTTGTCTGGGGTCAGAAGTTGATTATTGTATTCTAAAGATGCATGAAGCAGAACAGATTGGAGATAATCGCCGCAAACGAGAATATTATAATCAGTTAGTAGAGTTTATCAAATATTGCCTTGATCTATTTGGAGAAGATTTTTATTTAGAAGTCCAGCCTGCTCAGAGTGAAGAACAGTTGGTTGTAAATAATAAGATGAAAGCAATTGCTGATTACTTTAACATTAAGATGATTGTCACAACTGACGCTCACTATCTCCGCAAAGAAGATAGAGAAGTGCACAAAGCCTACTTAAACTCTAAAGGTGGAGAAAGGGAAGTTGATTCTTTCTATGAATATGCCTACCTACAAACTACAGAAGAAGTGATTGAAAATCTTCAAAATACTAACTTAGACTATTATGAATTAGAAAAGAATACTTGGGAAATCTATGATAAGATTGAACGATATACTTTTCATAGAAATCAGCAAGTCCCGCAAGTAGAAGTCCCAAATTACCCAAAGATTCATTCTTCTCTTGGATACAAAGTTCTTGATAGCTTATATGAAAGTGATAATCTGCAAGAACGATATTGGGTAAACTATTGTGTAGATAAACTAAAAGAAATTGATAAATTCAATGATGTTTACCTTTCTCGACTTGAAGAAGAAGCGGATATTCAAAAAGTTATTGGAGAAAAACTTGGAACATGTATGTTTGCTTATCCAATTTTCCTTCAGCACTATATCAATCTTTTTTGGGAATGTGGTTCAACAGTAGGTGCGGGACGAGGTTCTGCGTGTTCAGGGCTTAACCATTATCTTCTTGGAATTACTCAGCTTGACCCTATTCAATGGAAACTTCCTTACTGGCGGTATTTAAATAAAGACCGTGTGGAGCTTGGGGATGTAGATATAGATTTGTGTCCTAGTAAGAGAGAATTAATCTTTGAGAAGATTAGAGAAGAACGTGGACAACTTGGTTGTGTTCAAGTTTGCACGTATGGGACAGAAACAACAAAGTCTGCAATTAAAACTGCTTGTCGAGGATATAGAAGCCAAGAGTTTCCAGAAGGTATTGATATTGATATTGCGGAATATATGACAAGTCTTATTCCGCAAGAGCGAGGTTTTCTTTGGGATATTCATGATGTTGTATATGGTAACGAAGAGAAAGATAGAAAGCCAGTAAAAAGTTTTCTTAATGAAGTTAATAAGTATCCAGGGCTGCTTTCTATCATTGAAAGTATTGAAGGTCTAATTTGTCGCAGAGGTATTCACGCATCAGGGGTTAACTTCTATGGAGAAGACCCGTTTGAAACTGCTTGTTTTATGAAAGCAAAGAATGGAGCAATGACAACGCAATACTCTCTGCATGATGCAGAGTATTGCTCAGATGTAAAGTTTGACTTTCTAGTAACAGAAATCCAAGATGTTATTGTTCAATGTTTGAACATGCTCCAAGAGTATGGACAAATTGAACAGGATTTATCATTACGTGAACTTTACAACAAATATATTCACCCAGACGCTCTTCCAATAAAGGATGATAAAATTTGGAATGCAGCAGCTAGTGGCAAAGTTCTAAAATGCTTCCAATTTGATACACAAGTTGGAGGTCAAACAATTAGAATGGTTAAGCCGCATTCTCCAAAAGAAATGGCAGACTGCAATTCAGCTATGCGGTTGATGGCTGCGGAAAAGGGCGGAGAAACACCAACTGAACGATATGTGAGAATGAAGTCCGATATATCACAGTGGTATGCAGAAATGAATAAATGGCATCTATCCAAAGAGGAGCAAAAGGTATTAGAGAAATATTATCTTGATACATATGCTTCTCCAGCCCAGCAGGAAGATATGATGATGATTCTGATGGATAAAGATATTTGTCATTTTACTCTTGCAGAAGCTAACTCAGCCCGCAAAATTGTCGGCAAGAAGCAAATGGACAAAGTCCCAGAACTTCATAAGAAAGTTTTAGAGCAGGCTCCAAATGAAAACTTTGGAGAATATGTTTGGGAAACAGCACTTAAGCCGCAAATGGGATATTCTTTTTCCTATATTCACTCCCTTGCATATTCATTTGTTGGCCTCCAAACTATCTATCTAGCAACTTATTTTCCTTCTGTCTATTGGAATACTGCTTGTTTGCGAGTAGACAGTGGATTAGACGAAGATGCTTCTAGTAATTATAATAAAATTGCTAAAGCAGTAGGGAATATGATTGATAGAGGTATTAAAGTATCTCTAATTGATATTAACAAATCTCAATATATGTTTGAGCCAGATGAAGAATCAGATACTATTCTATACGGCATGAAAGCATTGAACGGCACTAATGGTGAACTAATCAATGAAATTATTTCCAACAGACCATATACAGGTTGGAAAGACTTCTTTGAGAAAGTTAAACCAAATAAAACAGTAATGGTATCGCTAATCAAAAGTGGAGCATTTGACCAATTTGGTGAACGTTCGGAGATAATGAAAGAATATATCTGGGAAGTTAGCGATACTAAGAAAAGAATTACTCTACAAAACTTTAATGGCTTAATTGAAAAGAATCTTGTCCCGCAAGAACTAAACTTTCAGAAAAGAGTATTTGTGTTTAACAAATCTCTAAAGAAAAACTGCGCAATTGATGGAGTGTATGTTCTAAAGTCTGATAATTACTATAAGTTTTATAGTAATTACTTCGATATTGACTTACTTGAACCTTATGGTATGAAGTTAGCAATCAATGAAAAGACTTGGAAGAAACTCTATGAAGAACAGATGAAGCCTGTTAAAGAATATTTTAAAGAGCATCAAAAAGAGATTCTTGAAGAATTAAATCAATCTATCTTCCAAGAGAATTGGGATAAATATGCAGCAGGTAGTTATGCGAAATGGGAAATGGATAGTTTAGGAATGTATTATCACGACCATGAACTAAAGACTGTGGATGCGGGGAGATATGAAGTTGTAGAGTTCAAGGATTTGCCGGAAGAGCCAGTTGTTGATTATACGTTCTCCCGCAATGGAGTAGATATTCCAATTTATCAAACAGTGCGGATAATGGGAACAGTGATTGCTAAAGATGATATGCATTCATCTATCTCTATTCTCACTCTTGGAAGTGGTGTTGTAGATGTAAAGATGAATCGTGACTATTTTGCTAAATACAATCGCCGCATTAGTGAAGTCCAAAAAGATGGAACAAAAAAGATTGTAGAAGGAGGCTGGTTCCAAAAAGGCACTCTAGTAATGTTGGGTGGTTTTAGACGAAACAATATGTTTGTTACAAGAAGTTATAAGAAATCTCCCTATCACCAGCTAGAGAAGATTACAAACATCAATAAAGATGGCTCTGTAGAAATGACTAATAAACGCTACGGAGAAGAGTAGTAGTGGCGGGGCGATATGCCCCGCTTGACTTTTTTAGAAAAATATGATATAATATTCCAGAAGTAGAAAGGAATAGTATGTCAAAACCAGTTATAGTAGCCATTTGCGGCAAGAGTGCTACAGGAAAAGATACTTTAGCAAAATTGCTATATAATGATTTGAATCGACAAGGAATCGCCGCAAACCTAATTATAAGTGATACAACCAGAGAGCTAAGAGATAATGAAACAAAAGGTGTAGATTATAATTTTCTAGATAAAATTACTTTTCTACAAAAAGCAATTAATAAAGAATATCTGGAATATACAAAGTTTAGAGGTTGGTACTACGGAACTCCTAAATCTGCAATTAAGGAAAACGAAATTAACATAGGGGTTTTTAATGTCCAAGGTTTGCGATCATTGCTAGAATACAAGAAAGACTATAGAATTGTTGTTGTATATTTAGAAGCTAGTTTAAAAACTAGACTTCGACGGTCGCACGATAGGGAACATAAATGGAAGATAGAATTTTTCCGCAGAGCTTGGGTTGACCACAGAGATTTTGAGAATATAAATAGTTTAGTTTGGAGTTTTAATCATCATATCCATTTAGGTGAGTTTGAAACTTTGAATAATAAATTGCTAAGAGTTGAAAAATATTTAGAGATGGTGATGGAATGACTTTTTGTTGGATGTTTGTAGTTGTTGCGGTATTTGCAGTTATTTCTTTTGTTGGATTTCTAGGAAGTATTACAACAACTGTTTATTTACAGCACTTTAATGATAATCCTGATAAGATGACTAAAGTTGGTATGTGGACAGTTCGTTTCAACTTTATCAAGAATCTATTCTGGCAGTGGACAATTTATCTATTCGCTTTTGTATGTGCGGTTGTAATTATTCTAAACTTTGCATAATACCTCTAGGGCATTTTGATATAAGGCATATATTGTGATTTTGATATATTATACTAACAAGATGTAGTGATAGAGGTGAAAATATGCAAGTAAAAAAGCGAAATGGCGAGATTGTTCCCTACGACCTAGAGAAAATTTCTATTGCTATTAGTGGAGCATTTCAAGATTTTGATGAAGAATTTGAAGATATTAATGTCCTAAACAGTATTGATGATGATTTGTATAATTGGGATGAAGACCCAATTGATATTGAAGATATTCAAGATTTAGTTGAAGATACGCTTCTAAACTTTGGATATAGGCAAGAAGCTAAAGCCTATATTAGATATAGATATGAACATGAACTTGCTAGACAGAAAGAGCTAGAAAAGCAAGTCGAAGATAAGCTATTAGCAAAGCAAATTGACAATCAAAATGCGAATATTGACGAACATTCTTTCGGCGGAAGAATGGGAGAAGCCAATAGCGTAGTAATGAAAAATTACGCACTAAATCATTGCATGTCTAAGATGGCGAGAGAAAATCATCTAAACAATGAAATTTACATCCATGACTTAGACCATTATGCAGTTGGTGACCATAATTGTCTATCAATTCCTTTTGATAAGCTGCTTGCCAACGGTTTTAATACTCGCCAGACAGATGTGCGGCCTGCGAACTCTTTAAATACTGCTTTTCAATTAGTCGCAGTAATTTTCCAGCTTCAATCTTTAATGCAGTTTGGTGGAGTGGCAGCAACACATCTAGATTGGACGATGGTGCCATATGTGCGGAAATCTTTTAGAAAGCACTTTATTGATGGATTAAAATATTGCGAGCCAGATTTTCAGTTTGATATTGAAGAGTACGTAAAACATATTCCCGAAGATGCAAGTATTGAAGATGAAGAATATAAACTTCAACCAAGTGCTTACAAATATGCAATGGATAAGACCATCCAAGAGTGTCACCAAGCCGTAGAAGGAATGTATCATAATCTAAATACACTACAGTCTCGTAGCGGCAACCAGCTAGACTAAGTGGCTGGCTAAAAAGAAATTTTTAGAAATAATCTGGGCAAAATCGGTAAAAGCTAAGTTGTAATTTTTCATAATAAATGAATTTACTTTTATAAAAGTAAAAGGAGATATTATGAAGAAGAAACTTACTGAAGAACTTATTTCTCAAATTCAAGACTATTATAAGACAAGACCGATGGGACTAAAAGATATTGAACATCATTTCGATATTAGTCATCCATTAGCTGTTAAGGCTTTAAGAGGAATTGAGAAATATCCAAAGAATTTAATATTTAACCCTGAACTTAGAGAAAATTATTTTGAGCAAATAGACAGTGAAGATAAGGCTTATTTCTTAGGCTTTATAATTGGAGACGGAAACGTTTTTACTGGATATTGCAATAATGGATATTCTGCTATGGTATCTATTACAGTTGACGAATCTGATATAAGAATTCTAGAGCAATTCAAAGAACAAACTAAAGTTTCTACCGCGATAGCAAAAGATGGAAGAGGCGCTAGGCAAGCTGTTATTAGAAGCAATAAAATGGCTGAAGACTTAGCAAAATATGGAGTTGTTCCTAGAAAAACATTTAAAACATATTTGCCAACTAATATTCCAGAAAATTTTATGAAAGATTTAATAAGAGGAATATGCGACAGTGACGGAAGTATAGGTGCTCAACCACTAAAAACTAATCCTAATAAATTTAATCATTGGATTTCTTTTTGCGGAACAAGAAAGCTGATGGAGGATATTTCTGAATATTGCTATAAAACCTTAAATCTTTCTAAAAAATCTAAAGTATATGAATACAAAGATAAATCACTTTCTGAAACTAAGTTCAAAAATATTGAAGATATGTATAAAGTAGGAATGTGGATGTATGATAATTCTCATTTTTACCTTGAAAGAAAGAAAAATAAATTTATAGAATTTTGTAAACATTACAATAAGCCAATACCGAGGTAACTTCTTAGATTGCGAAAGGCTAAGAAGTACCGTAGAGCGTAGGCGGTGAATAAATATAATCCGCCCAAGAGTGTCCACTCCTAACAGATAGTGCTGAGGATGAAAATGTACGCCGAGCTTATAGGAAACTATAAGAACTATAGGATAAAAAGCCTATAGGGTAACACACTGACCTTTTACGAGTATTAATTATGGTACCTGCACCCTTCCAGAAGGCAGAATGGTGACAAAGGCTCTTCTTGAAGTATCTATTGAAGGTCTTGGTAAGCTTCATAAAACTTCCATCTTCCCATGCGGAATTTTCCAATGCATGAAAGGTGTAAATAGGAAACCTGAAGACCCCAACTATGATTTATTCAGACTAGCATTGAAGTCTACTGCACAAAGACTTTACCCCAACTATGTAAATGTAGATTGGTCTGTTAATGAAGGGTATGACCCTGACGACCCGTGCACGTACACTGCCACTATGGGTTTGTAAAAACTACTAGCTCATATAAAACCTTTTGAACCTCGCCCGAGGGTGTTTTGAACAAAAGTTCAAAGCTAACGGCTAGGACTCTCTGAGTTGAGGCCGTGCTAAGATTCTAAAATTTTTGGGCAGAACTTTATTGACAACCCTTTGTAATTTTGATATAATATAGAGGGTTGTTAGAAAGGTTCGGCTTATGTATATCTACAAAATTACAAATACTATAAATAATAAAGTCTACATAGGACAGACTACTGGGACTGTCCAAGCAAGATGGTCAAGACATAAAAATGATGCTTTATCCAATAGGCTTGATACACATTTTGCAAGAGCATTGAGAAAATATCCAATAGAATCTTTTATAGTAGAAACTATAGACTCTGCACAATCTCAAGAAGAGCTAACAGAAAAAGAACATTCTTGGATTTTATATTATGATTCAGTGAATAACGGATACAATGAAACAGATGCTATTGATAAATGTGGAGGAAATACTTATAAAAGTAAAACTCAAGAAGAATTAAAACAAATTGGGAATAAAATTAGAGAAACAAAACTAAGCGGGAATAATCCTAATTCAACTAAAGTAAAATGCAAAAACATGGAAACTTTAGAAGAATATCATTTTGATTCTCAAGCAGATATGATGAAATTCTTTAATCAGACTAATCATCAATTTATTTCAAGGAGATGTTTAGGTCGTATAAAAAGCTTATATAATGGAAAGTGGGCTATTGCTTACGAAGAAGATAGTTACAATTCTGAATATACTCCTTATAAACAAATAAAAAGAGCAAAAAAGATTAAAGTTAAAGATTTACAAACAAATTTAGAAAAAGAATTTCCAAGCTATGCAGAAGCCGAAAGATTTTTCAATCAAAATCCTAGAAGTTTTAGTTCAAAAGCCTATAAGAAAGAAAATACTTTTATTTATAAAGATAGATATGAAATTACAAAAATTTTAGAATAAAGTGTAACGACTATCCCCGATGAATGTAAGGGAGTAGGGCTGGAGATAGGCACTAGCTCGAAGCGGAAGGCTATCCTCTAAAGGATAGAAGATATAGTCTGTGCCGCAGGCGACTGCGGATAAAACGTGTAGAACCTACAATGGCTATGATATAAATGGCATGGGACAACGAAAAGATGGTCGTGGAAATATCTGTCCTGTAACTATTATTCTTCCGACGTTAGCGATGGAAGCTGATAGAGATATTGAGAAGTTTATGCTTCTCTTGGACAAGAAAATTCATGAAGCTAAAGATATGCTTCTTGAACGATTTGAATATATTTGTTCACAATCTCCAGAAGCTGCTAAATTTATGTACGAGAACGGTACAATGGAAGGGTATATCCCAGAAGAAGGAATTAGAAGTGCTCTAAAGCATGGAAGTCTTGCAATTGGTCAAATTGCCCTAGCTGAAACTCTCCAACTCTTAGTAGGTTGTGACCAGACTGAAGAAAGAGGTATGGAACTTGCAAAGAGGATTGAACAATTATTTAAAGACAGGTGTGCGGAATTCAAGCAACAATATAAGCTAAATTTCTGCGTTTACTATACCCCAGCTGAGAATTTATGCTATAAGGCTATGAAAACTTTCAAAGCTAAGTACGGTATCATTCCAAATGTTTCTGAAAATGATTACTTTACTAACAGTATGCATGTTCCTGTATGGATTAAAATCAGTCCATTTGAAAAGATTGATATTGAATCACAACTTACAGGATATAGTAATGCAGGCTGTATTACATATGTAGAGCTTGGTTCTACTGTAAAACACAATATTGATGCACTAGAAGAACTAGTTAATTATGCAATGGATAAAGATATTCCTTACTTTGCAATAAATGTTCCTAATGATACTTGCCTGGAATGTGGTTATTGTGATGAATTTGATGACCGATGCCCTCAGTGTGGAAGTACACATATCCAACAGCTTCGTAGAGTAACAGGTTATTTAACAGGTAATTATACAACAGCCTTTAACTTAGGAAAAATTCAAGAGGCCAACATGCGGAGCCGCTCAGATGAAGTAAAGGCCAACCTATGAGATATAGTTCAGTAGACAAAATTGAATGCAGAAATGGGCTAGGATGGGGCGTTACCTTGTTCGTCCAGGGGTGTCATTTCCATTGTAAAAATTGTTTTAATCCTGAAACTTGGGATTTTGATGGCGGGAAAGAGTTTACTCAAGAGACAGTAGATACTATTCTAAAATTAATTGAGCCAGAATATATTACTAGATTTAGTATTTTAGGTGGAGAGCCATTAGAGCCACAAAATTCTTTCCATCTAGCAGAGTTAATTAATTTAATTAGGCGTAAACGACCAGATATTAAAATCTGGGTATATACAGGATATACTATAGAAAATCTCTATAGCAGATGTTACTGTACTATTGGAGAAGATTCTGAAGCAACGCCAAGTCAATGCAGATATTTAAGATATATCCTAAATAATATTGACGTTTTAGTTGATGGACAATTCCAAGAGGATAAGAAGGATTTAACATATCCATTTGCGGGTAGCACAAACCAACGCGTAATTTCAATGCAGGAATCCCGCAAGCAAAACAAAATAGTTTTACTAGATATATAAATATAAGGCCACTTCATAACGAAGTGGCCTATTTTTTATTTGACTTTTTTCTAAAATTTTGTTATAATTATTATAAACGATAGAAAGGAATGGTATGGCAGTTAAAAAGAAGATTGTACTGGATGACAAGCCAACATTTGAATTGGATAACTATGATATTCACAAGCAACTATACGCTCAGATGGGACTGGACCAAGAAAGAATTGATAAGCAGCTAACTAATATTGGTGCTTGGTTTTCCGCCAAGTATCCTTGCAAGTATTTTCTATGTATGTGCAAAGAGATTAGCTGGTATACAGTATTTTATCTAAAGTCAATGAACTACGACAAAGCAGTACAAGAGCTGAAGAAAACTCTAGATTTTCGTGGTACAATTGTTGATATTGATTACGTACATGCGGAAGATGCATATGAGTGCTGGGTAAAAAATCCAGAAGGTGAAGTTGAAATGTATTACCTATTTCCTTACGATTGGGGTGTAGTAGAAATTGATTAGTGTTGTTGTAGCTGCTTTTCCGCAAGATGCAGCAAAAATGATTATTGTAGATGATGCGAAGCAAGAGAAGCAAGAAGATGTAATGTGCTGGGGATATGAGATTATTCCAACGTTAATGGATGTTGTAGAAAAATATCCAGAAGTAGGAAAGATTACATTCCTTGGCCCGCAAGATTATGTTCAGGTATTCGCGGCAAATGCAGAAAATGAATTTCCTAATATTACTGTAGAGATTGGACAGATGTAAATGATTAAGTGGCTAATTAAATCACAGAATGAATTTAGACTAGAGACTATGACAGACGTTGAAGAGTTCCATAAGGAAATGCAGAAGAAGGCCGCAGATGAGGGGTACACACTTTCTTCTTTCTCTTGGATGGAAAAGGAAGTAAAGGAGAAGGGCCAAGTTGTGGACGCTTATTACCAGGTTAAAACAACTTTTATTTTCAATACTCTAAAAGACCCTGAGAATCCATTTAGCAAGGTAGAATACCCTAACTATTCAGCGAGTTATATGCCATCAGATAGTGGCGACCCAGAAGTATTCGAGGAAGAGGAGGATTTTTAGTGGCAGAAACTATTAAGATTAAGTATTTACCTGGAAGTCCAGAACTTGAACAAATTGACAAGGGCGGATGTGTAGACCTATACAACTATGAAGATGTTACTCTGCAAGCTGGAGAATTTAAGCTTATCAATTTAGGCATAGCAATGGAGCTTCCAGAAGGATATGATGCAATTATTCTTCCTCGTTCTTCTACTTTTAAGCGTTACCATATCCTACTCGTAAATAGTGTGGGATATATTGATAATTCATATGCAGGGGATACTGATTATTGGCTAGCTGGAGTTTATGCAACAGAGCCAACTTTTATCCCAAAGGGAACTAGATGTTTTCAATTTAGACTTGTCCCCTGTCAACCAAAATTGGATTTTAATAAAGTTGATTCTTTAACTAAAGAGGCCAGAAATGGAATTGGAAGCACCGGCTATTAGTAAAAATAAGAATAGAAAATATTCTGTAGGCGAAGAAGTTGGTCCATATAAACATAAAATTTTAGGATACTCTAAAAACTATTCTAAAGATAAAAAAGTTTTATTTCTATGTGGAATTTGTCATAATAATTCTTTTATTTCTAGGTTGTCTGATGTAACAAGAACAGATAAAAGAAGTATACACTCTTGTGGATGTATAAATAATAATTACATTATAGGAAATAGATACGGAAAATATCAACATAAATTAATAGAAATTATTAAAGATAAAATGGGGAAAAATAGCTATGGGATATTTTTATGTGGTGCATGTAATAAAAATACTTTTAAAGCTAGAGTGGATACTGTAAAATATAATCATAAACTTAGTTGCGGATGCTTAAATGATTTATCTGGAGAAAAATTTGGAAAATTAACAGTATTGTGTCCTACAAATAAAAGGGACAATACTGGGAATATAATATGGAAATGCCAATGTGATTGTGACAATTTTACAATTTGCTATGTTCCAACTTCTTCATTAAAATCTGGAAATACAACTTCTTGTGGATGTGTTGTCTCAAAAGGCGAAAATAAAATACAAAATATTTTACAGCAAGAAGGAATAAAGTTTTATAAACAATATAAATTTTCAGATTTAGTTTCTTCAAAAAATTATCAATTAAAATTTGATTTTTATCTTCCAGACTATAATATATGCATTGAATATGATGGAATACAGCATTTTAGTCCTACTTTTTATACTCATGATGATTTTGAAATTAGAGAACATAATGACAAGTTAAAAACGATATATTGTCAAGAGAACAATATTAAATTAATTAGAATCCCATATACTGACTTTGATAAAATCAATAAAAAATATTTAGAAGAAAGATTGGCAAATTAACATGGCAACAATTTTATCTCCACAGCCTGCGATTGATAGACTAGAGAATGAAGTTATTCTCCCTAATCGTCACTTGAATCCCACTCTTGGAGTGATTATTAAATCAAATGCTCCTGCAGATGATTTAAGCTATTTTACTTCTATCCAAAAGAAAGCAGAAAAGTATAATGTTACTTTAGATGTGCGGGAATGCGATAACCCTATTGAGGCACAAAATGCTATTACTCTCCTAAAACAAAATCCTGCAATGTGCGGAATTATTATTCTATCACATTACTCTCCTAGTGCAGATATGGTGATTTATAATTCTATCCCTACAAGATTAGATATTGATTGTCTTTCTGCTAACACAATGGGGCGTTTAATGACTAGCACTTCCAATATTGGTTATAGACTAGCTCCATGTGCGGCAGTTGCAGCCTATAAAATACTAGAGTACAATGGATTAGAAGATCTAGCAGGGTATAATGTAGCAATTCTAGGAAGGTCACTTAGGGTCGGTAGACCTCTTGCCGAGATTCTTTGTCAGAAAAACGCTACAGTAACAGTATTCCATACTCGTTCTTCTAAAGGAAAAGGATTACAAGACTATGATATTGTAATCTCTGCGATGGGGCAGCCTGAAGAAATTAGTTTTAATAATCCATACTACTTTGACGATACAGAAACGCTATATACTAAATATATTATAGATGTTGGCATCAATGTTAATGAATCTGGAAAATTGTGCGGCGATGTTTACTTTAATTCATTCCCTGATAGCTTTAAGATTACCCCTGTCCCAGGTGGAATTGGTAAATTAGCAACCGTTGTTTTATTTACAAAGGTGTTTAAGAATGCAATTAACAAAATCTCGGGTGAAGAAGTATGATTTACCTGAGTTTAGACCAAGCAATGCGGACAACAGGCTGGGCAATCTTTGAAGATGATGAATTGAAGAAGTATGGTAGTTTTACAATTCCAAGTCATCATCCAATAGAGCAAAGATTGAATGAGTTTATGCGGGAATTGAATAATTTGTACCGAGAGTATGAATTCGATGAATTATTCTTTGAGGATATTCAAAACCAGAATAACAATGAAACATATAAGAAACTAGCATACGTGCAAGCTACTATCATTATTTGGTGTTATAATAACAATATCAAGTTTAGTATTCTATCGCCTAGCCATTGGCGCAGTGTTCTAAAAGAAAGGTGCGGGATTTCCTTTGGCCGCAAACGAGAAGAGCAAAAACAAAAAGCCATTGAGCTTGTGCAACAGTTCTTTACCAGAATGGTTTCATCAGATGAAGCCGACGCTATATGCTTGGGATATGCGGGAATTTGTGAAAAGAACAGAACAGAATCCGCTTTCTAATGATATGAAGTATTTTCAAACTTACTATATGTCAATGCTACCAATCTCGCAATTGTTTGAAGTCACGAGCACGGTTTCGGTCAGTCAAAATATACGCGCGGCAGAATTTTCAGAGGATATTGTCTTTGATTAAGGGCATAAAAAAAGGGCTACTCCCAAAGGAGTAGCCTTTATTTGTTTATAGGGTTAGATAAGCTTCGCCACTAACAGTACGAACTGCTACATAGCGAGTTGCACCACTGTAAGATGTATAACGACCCCAGATATAACCGTCCGCAGAAGTGGACCAGTTATCTAGATATACTGTCTGTCCGTAGCTGTACTGAGCGACAACCGCACCAGAAGTGCTTGGAGTGTCACGAACGTTTAGAGTGTCAGCTACACAGGTGTAAGTTCCATTAGGAACGGCAGAAGATGCGCCAGAACCACTAGGAGCAGAACCCTGTAGAATTAGATAGTCGTCAGCTTCAGGAGAGCCTGTGTGCGGACCGACCGCGACATAACGAGTAGCTCCGCTATAGGCGGTATAACGTCCCCAAACATAACCATCAGCAACAGTATACCAACTATCAAGATTGACAGTCTCGCCCGCATGATACTGAGCAACTACTGGGCCAGAAAGGGAAGGTTCGCTACGAACGTTTAGAGTGTCAACATTGCAGACATAAGTTCCACCCTGGAAGCCATCAGAACCTTCTGGTTGGACAGGCTCAGGAGCTGGCATAGGGGCATTCTGATCTGTGCCACTAGGAGCATTACCTGCATCAGTGCCATTTACCATAGCATCATACCACTCTTGGGCGCGAGACATATAAGCAGCATTCTGGCTTCCCGCAATTTCACCAGGGCAAGCAGTTGCCATAAAGTAAGAGTGCGGGAAAACGTTAACCATCCACTCAGGACGACCAAGACCATAGTATTTGCATAGTGCGGCAACTAGGTGCGCACCAGCTTCTAGAGTAGCGTCACTAATTGTCCAAGGCCCAAATTGATTGTTGGCATGTTCAATACCAATAGACCAAGGATTGGCGCTACCAGCGTGCCATGCAGTGTCATCATCATTTACTAGCTGACCGATGCGGCCATTAATGTCTACTTGATAGTGAGCAGAAGCTTCGCGAGACTGCCAAACATTGTAGCAATCCTGGATGCTTAGGTTGCCAGCGTTGTGATGTAGAACAATACCGCGTAGGTTTTGAGTGCGGCCAGGGGTATAATGGACAGTTAGAAGTTTGGTTTCGTCTGCGACTACATTATTCCAATCCATTACTGAGTTACCTCTTCCTCTTCAATTGTTTTCTTTCCATCAACGAATGCGGAGAAACCATCCTTTAAACCACTGGAAGCAGCACCAGAAATGCCGCCGCTAATGATTGCCATTAGGATAGCGTTGGCAGTGATTGGGTCACCGCCAAAAATAGTGATTAGCAAGGATACAATCATACCCTCAATAGTAACTACAACTGGAATCCAACGATTTTCAAACTTTTCGTCAGAGATACAATGCTTTAGAACATAGCCAGTTAGCAGTGCTAGGATTACAATCGGGATAATCATGTACTCCTGTAACATAGCTAGAATGTCCATCGGATATTACCTTCTTTCTTTAATTTATTCTAGAACGCCCTCTTCAATTAGTTCTTGAGTCATACGCTCTAACTGAATAGCAGACATTTTACCAGAATACTGTTCTAGAACTTCATAACCATCTGCGCCGCGCTTAACCTTAATCTTTACAGCATTCTTTAGAATACGATACATGCTTTCAGAAACTTCCATGTTTAATCCTCCTTAAATAGACATTGTAGCAATAAATAGATCTGAAACAGTAACACTTAAGTCTTCGATAGTTACTTCCGCAGTATCAAGACGCTCGGGACCAGTGCCAAGGAAAGTTTCACGCTTAGCCTGTTCTTCCTCGCGCTTCTTCTTTTCCTCTAACTCTTCTGCGGTATAAAGAATGTATCTACGAATATCTTCATATTCATCCCAAGCTTCTTTGGCATCAACCTGTTCTTTGTCAACTTTCTGTTCTAGGTCAATACCTTTTAGAGCTAGAGCCTCTTCGTCATCATTTTGCGGGATGAAGCCAAATACACCATTGTCCGCATCAATGCGTTGGATGTGCGGGTCTTCTTCACTGGTAATTTTCATCTCTGTGCCATCTTCAAAGTAATAGCACGTTACAGCATAGTGCCATTGTTCCTCTTGGAATTCAATGGCTTCATGATGTTCCTTTAGAAGCTGGTCAGGACGTAGATAACCTAGTTCTAGGTCAACATCGTCCATTGTAATTTCTTCATCATCTTCATTTAAGATTCTAGGCTCTTTGATTTCTTCTTCTGCCATTAATTTCTCCTTTTATCTCTAACCTTTTCTGATATATACGTCTTGAATGGTTTTACCACTAGGAATTTGTACATACAATTGTGGGTTTGTACTTAGCGTAGCTGTTCTCCATCCACTATACGTTCCACTCTGACCCAAGCATCTAACTCTGTAGTATGGAGTTGCTAGCGACGTAGTATCAGAGATAACAGCCGCAGTTCCAGACAATGTAGTTAATCCAGAAGAGAAAGAGCTGTTAGATGCACGTTGCCACTGATAAGACTTAGGATACCTAATATTAGATACTGTAGCCTGCAAAGATACATTGCTACCAGTTTTAATAGCAGTTGCCGCAGATGGAGTTGCGGGAGTTGTATATGTTACATTAGAATATGTCCAAGCACTAGTTCCCGCACTGTTTTTTAATCTAACAGCAGCATAGTATTTACTGTTTGCGGCTGTAGTTAATGATGCACTTTTTGTAGTGCCATTGTTAATTGTTGTGTACGCCCAAGTACCATCATTGGTCTGTAATGCTCTTTCTTGAGAAGTTACTGGTTTAGTAGAAGAACTTGAAAATGCCCAAGAAAGTGTATGGGAAGTATCACTATTTTTTGTTAGTGTAACACTGGTTGGAGCATTTGGTGCAGTGGTAAATGTAGGTACTGTGTAACTTGCGGAACAATTTGATCTATGAGTACCAGAGCTAGTTGAGTAGTAGCTACACGAACAGCTGGCTGAAAATGTAGAGCCAGAATTATACCATCCAGCGTCCATCCAGCCAGAGTCACCATACCAGCCGGAACCATACAAAAGAACATTTCCGCCCCAGCTTCTACTTAATGAAGTGCCATAGAAGTTAGAACCAGCTGTTACCCAAACAGAATATTTGTATCTAATGTGTTGGCTATTACCGCTAGTTTCGTAGGGGTCAATTTCAATATATGCTTGGAAATAACTAGGGCCTGGTCCAGCAGTATTTCCATAAAAACTTTGTGCCATTAAACTACTCCTTTTATTTCCAATTTTAAGTCTATATATAATAAAAATGGGCAAAAATCAATCATAGAAATTTGCCCATTGAATTTATACCTTTATCCAAAGTTTTACATGAGTATCTGTTGGGGTTGCGGACTGAACAGCAACAGTTCCAACAGTAGAAGCAAGTTCTGACAATCCAACAGCACCAGATGCAATCTCTGAAGCTGTAACAGCATTCGCCGCAATCTTAGCAGAGGTTACAGAATCATTTGCTAAGGTTAGTGCACATGACATATTGGCATTACCACGAACACTAACACTACCAGTTACGTTACCAGTGAATGTTAGAGTGCGGGCAGTGGTCCAATAGTTGGCTTGGGTTGCAGTAGTCGCTGTAGATGCATTGCCAGACAAAGCACCTACGAAAGTTGGTGCTGTAATCGGGTCAGTGGAAGTGACATTGCCCGTAGTTACATCTATGGTGAACGCCCAGTCAGTTGCGTTCTCAGTCCTGCCAGACTTAAAGCCATAGAAGCCAACTGTATTTGTGATTGTTCCTAAGTTCCAGAAATGCCCACCGTAGGTTTTACAAGCAATAATAGGATGATAACTTCCAGAAGTGTTAGTGGTTGTAATTCCTAGTGTTGCATTGGTTACAGTCATACCTGAAATCCAAGAACTCCCAGAAGTAGGAGCAGCAATTCTGCCATTCGCTGTTAATCTACCAGTTAGAGTACCGCCACTTAAAGGAAGATAACTGTGTGTATGACTACTTGCAGCCTTGCCGTTCAATTGAGTTTGGACGTTACTTGTCAATGTATTCAAATAATTTAGTTGTGTAGCTGTAGTAGTTACACCATCTAATTTATTCAACTCTGCGGCAGTTGCAGTAATACCAAAAGAACTTAGACTATAAGTGGTATTGCTGTCTGTAACTGACGTTTTTTTACCATCTGAGCCAGTCAAAGTAATCGTAGAACCGCTTTTAGTTAAAGTATAAGTAGTATTTGTGTTAGTATCAGGAGGCTTAGCCCAAGTACCATCTGCCCTTAAGTAATTGGTCGTTCCTCCGCCCAATTTAGGCAAGAAGCCAGCAGCAGTAGTTGTAGCATTAGTGTGGGTATGCGAACTAGCTGCTTTTCCATTTAGCTGGGTCTGAATATTCGACGTGACTCCATCTACATAATTTAACTCAGCAGCCGTAGCGGTTATCCCAAAACTCCCAAGAGAATAGGTGGTATTAGCATCAGTAACGCTTGTTGAACTACCGTCACTGCCAGATAGCGTAATTGTAGAACCACTCTTGGACAGTGTATATGTAGTATTAGTATTAGTGTCTTGTGCGGGAATACCCAATGCTGTAATATCATTCTTAGTTACAGCAGTTGCCGCGGTTACGTGACCTTGGGCATTAGTAGTAATTTTATACAATCCACTACCAAATGCCGCGCCCTTAGCTGTAGCATGTGTATATGCGACATTGCCATAGTCGCCACGGAATGCTGTAGATGATGTAGTTCCAAGAGCTAGAGATGCAGAAATTTCTACATAACTACTTCCACCCCAACGATATGTTTTATTAGTAGAGGTAGCAACATAGATTTTACCAGCTTCGCCTGTCTCAGGAAAATCCTCAGTTGTTGCACCTTCAACTACATCGTCAACGTAACTTGGGAGGTTAGCAGTAGGAATTGTACCAGTTAACTTGCTTGCGGACATACCTGAAATTTTAGCATCTGTAATAGTGGGGATTCTATCTAGTGTAAATGTCCCACTAGTTACATCGCTGGCCGCATGTTTATGCCCAGTATCAGCTTTGGTGGCTAACTTATCAGTAACTTCTGTTTCTGTGAAGTATCTATCATCATGTGTATGTGATGTATTGGCCTTCCCCGCAATGTCTGTTTCTAACCCTTCTATTGTCTCTTGGAGGTTGTTTACATCTCCAATAGCATGGGTGTGAGTGGCATTAGCTTTATCAGCTAGTTTACTATCTACTTCACTCTCAGTATAGTATCTATCATCGTGAGTGTGGGTAATTGCGGCGTAGGCTGCATCCGCATCTTCTTTAGTAACAAAATCAGAAACGTCAACTTGCTCTAAGCCATCTAACTTTGCTTTATCTTCCGCAGACATAAAACCATCTGTATCAGCAGTAGCAACATCGTGAGTATGGTCTATGGCTGCTGCCCCAATATTCTCTCTAGTCTGTGTGGCAGCCTCTGGATTGGTGCTAACTCCAGAACTATCTGTAAAGCTTAGTGGCTTACTAAAAACAATACTGTCACTATCAAGATAGATTGTTGAAATGGTATTTTCGCCCTCTTTTTTAGCAATATAAGGACGATGCAATGAATCAAAGCCAATTACGTACTTATAGAAATCGTCAGTCTCGCCATTGGAGTGGGCAGCAGTGATTTTGCCGCCTTGCCAATCTTCATTGCTAATATCAACATTGCCTGTTAGCTTAGGATTATCTTTTAGTGCGTATCTAGTATCTGCCTGAGCAGTATCAAGCTTAGTATCAATTTTATCATCAAGTAGATTGTCTTGCTTTTCGCGCTCAGAAGCTTCTTCTCCAATAGCAGAAGTAAGCATTGTAGTAGTGACATAATCAGTTAAATCAACTTCTGCATCACTAGTTACTTCTATACGCTCAGTAGCGCTAACATCTACATATAACTTTTTGGTATCTGTAGTAATAACAATCTGGCCTTCCCGCACAGGTAGGTCAGCTAGTTTATCACTAGTTATTTTATAAGGTTTAAATAATGCCATCTGTTCTCCCTCTAAGAAAAGGGAGAAGGCGGAAGTCTGTTTTAAGAACTTCCAAAACCTATCTCCCGCCTATTTATTCAGTTTAGATTTCGCCCCAAGTCAAACTTTCAAAGGCTTGGTCGGCTTTTGTGCCTTGAGCCGCAGTAGCGTAAGCATTAGCTTCTGTATAGGCCGCAGAACCAAGACCCTTGACAGCTACGTCAGAGCCATCAACTGCGATTGTGCCATTAGCAGTACCAGTTACAATGTCTGCCTTCTGGAGAGCAGTATCAGCCTTGCCACCCTGTTCGGCAGTAGCATAGTCTCCAGCTTCGGTGTACGCAGCAGAGCCTAGACCGTGAACAGGAACATCGCTACCGTCAACAGAGATTGTACCATTGGTAGCACCTTCGGCAATTACAGGCTTAGCAGGGAGTTGCTTGCGGGAAACCTTGATTTTACCATCAACTTCCGCAACAGCACTTACATACTGACCTTCAACCTCAGAATCTTCAACATCAAGACCAGCAATTAGACCGTCAGCATAGGTCTTAGCATTCTGCTCAGCAGTATTAGCCTTCTGAGTAGCATCAGTTGCCGCAGTTGAAATAGCTTCCTGCTTAGCTGCGTCTACTTCAGTCTTTAGAGCATAGTTAGTTAGGTCAACAGCGCTGTCACCAATCTTTTCAAAGGCACCGTTGATAAGCATGAATTCTTCATACTTTTGGTTCTCTTCTTCACCAGTGCCATCGCCGACCATATAAATGGTATCTTCGTTTGCAGAACCAACATCAGGAAGTTCTTCTACAATTTCACGCTTTAGGTGGTGAGCATTAGCAACAGCTTCCGCAATCTTAGAATCAGTGTCGCCCTTAGTATAGGCATCAGTGATACCATATCCCGCAAGAGTATTAGCCTTATCAGCTTTTGCGCCGAGGGCGTCACTTAGGCCAGTAACATCATCCATTTCATGGGTATGTTCAGCAGCCGCGTAATTAGGAGCAAGACTGTCAGCGTAAGCCTTGGCATCAGTAAAAGCCTTCTTGATAGACCCTTCACCTTCGCCTTGGACAACACCCATCTGACCTTGGAGAGTATCAATCTCACCCTCCGCAGTTTCGATGCGAGTTACTAGGCTGCCAATATCCTGTCCCGCGATCTGAGAAGCGACATAATCAACTACAGCCTTGGTAGTAGGTAGAGTATTATTGTCGCCCGCACCAGAAATAGTTTGACCTGTAGCTTTAACTACAGTTACATATTGTGTACCATCCCAGTAGCAAACCTGACCATTGGCGGTATTTACATATAGAGTATTTACATCGCCACTCTCAGGAAAACTTGCTACCGTCTTATAAATTCCACCAGTATAAGGAACATCGCCCTTAAAAATCTGACGAAGGTCAGTAATAAAATAAAGGGTATCCTGATCCTTAGTCCCTAGACCAGTATAAGAAGCATAATCCCCTACACGGAATTTTACTAGAGCCATTGAATAAGTCCTTTCTATTGGATAACATCCCATTCAGTTTTGTTAGCAATACATATATATTGAGAAGTCAAAGAATCCCACTTGTAAGTTGCGTCATCAGAGATATATAGAACATTATTTTTTCCTGTGGGCGGAAAATCTTCATATGCTCCAAAGAATAGAGGGTTGAGATTATCAGGGGTGATCTGTTTCCAACCCTCCTTATATCTCCAAAATATATCAGTTTCTTCTACGTAGTAGAAACCCTCAACAGGAGCTAAGATAGATGTTCTATCTGACTCTTGGGGCAAGATTTTAATATCACTATATCCTAATCTTGTCCCATTAATATCTAAGTAAATGGTGCGTGTGTCAGTTACAAAGATAAGATTACCATCTGATACAGGCAACTGTGCAAGCTTAGAATTGACTGTGTTATAGCATTTCACAATCGCCATTCTTAGACTCCTTTACTAGAATTCTGTGATAGTAAGTCTATCGTCTGTATACGCCTTAGCTTGCGCGAGAGCGTCTGCAATTTCTCCAGCTACATCCGCACCGCCAGCACCAACAGCACTATCGACATAATCCTTTACAGTTGCAGCCTCACCTAAATCACCAATCTTGGCATCTAGTTCACTCGTGCTAACCTTAGTGTTTAGATTGGTTGTAATTGGAGATAGTAGACCATCAACGTCTGTCTTGGTGTAGTAATCTCCAAGAGCAGTAGTCAGTTCTTCGTTTGTAACAACGTCTCCGAGTGCGGCAACCTTACCGTCCGCATACGCTTTATACGCACTTTCAATCTCGGACTGAGTAGATGTAAAGGAATCTAGAATTGTTTTGTTAGCGTGCTCGTGAGCCTTAGCAATAGCGTCCTGGACACTAGCAATTGTTACGCTAGAATCCTTGATTTTCTTACCAGTAATACCGTCAAATACTACGATATTAGCGTCTGTGGAAGCATCAGGGCCAGTTACAGCACCATCAACGTTAGCCTGAACAACTAGGAAATCAGAATCTTTCTGAGAGTCAGCGTAATCAGAAATAACAATAATTAGATCGCCAACTTCACATTCCTGTCCCGCATATGTACCAGCTCCCGCAACCCTGAACGTTTGTCCAACAGAGTAGTCAGAAGTAGGAAGTGGAGTATCAGCATCAACAACGCCAACAGTAAAATCATTTAGCCCAGAAACTAGACGATCAACATACTGCTTGGTAGCAGCTTCCATATCTCCAGACGGATCGGCAGGAAGCGTTACTGTGCCAGTAAAGACTGGGTTATTTACAGGAGCTTTTTCCGCAAGATCAGTTTTAATCTCTTCTACTTGCTCTTTTAGACCCTGACCTTCTTCATTAGTAATATCTTCAAAGATTACTTTGAACTCTGCGCCAGTGTAAATATAACCTTTATTGTCAGTAGTATTGATATAGATAACGCCTTGTTCTTGTCCCTCTTCAGGAAGTTCTGTTACTACTTGAACATAGTTCTTAATAGCAGACTCGTCAACGCCTACCTTGGCTAGAGTATAAGCACCAGCTTCGCCATTGAGGATATAGGCGTTATAAGCATCACCCTCTTTAACAGTGATTACTTGACCAGCATAAGCGATAGGATTTTTCGCATAAGATTGCGCCTCACCAAGAGACTCGTATACAGAAGAAGCGTCAAGGGGAAGAGCGACACCACGGCTGTATACCTTAGCGGCAACTACAAGATTCTTTGCATCAATAGCCATAAGTATTTACCTCCCTTTCCTTAAATCTGTACCTGTAGAGTCATACCTGCGGCGGCTGGGACAGCCATTTGATAAACAAGGACACGATAGTCCGCACCCGCAGCACCATTTGCACCCTGAACTGAAATAGTCTGTTCAGTAAAGTTCTCAGCAAGGTCAGTATTCTGCTCAACATAGAAGCACTTGGTGATCTTGCGGAGAGTAGCAGGATATGCAATTACAACATACTGCTGTCCCGCAGCTACATTGATATTGAAAGAAGTGCCATTGGAAGGACCAAGCTGCTTGTTAGATAGCCCACGAACTAGTTCAGAAGTTACAGAAGGAGTAGTTCCAACGCCAGTTCCGTAGAACAGGTTGCGCTTACCAACGAAAGACACTGCCGCAGAGGTCTTGGAGCCAGCCTTGATTTGTCCATCTGGAGAGGGCTGACCAAGATTGTCATTCTTAACAGGGCCGTCTGCGTATGTAGCCTTAGCAGTGAAGGATACTGTTTCTTCTCCAAGAGTGAAGGTCTGAGCTTCGGTAGTAATTGGAGAAGTGGCCTGGGATAGAATACTAGCACCATTCTTTAGAATTTCAATCTGAGTTAGTTCACCAGCATCGTTCTTAGTGAATGTGCCCTGAATGGTAGTATTGATTTGAGTTCCTACTTCGTAACTACCTGCGGCAGTACCAGTGGATACGCGGCAAGTAACGCCAGGCTGACTATAACTAGCTGGGACGGATTTCTGGGTAAGAAGCTTAATCAGTTCGTCCATTGTTGTGCCTTCTGGGATAGTGTCACCAGTCTTTAGGCCACCAACTGTGCCGCCAGAACCAAGTTGTACTTCCCATTCTTGCTTGCTCTTGGAAGAACCAAGTGGCTTCTGAGTTTTAGTTTCATCAATGTATACAATTTCATCAGTATCCGATGTAATTACAATGTCACTTTCGTTGATAGTGCCATCGTCAATTTTACCTTGGATACCAGTAGAAGCACCATGATAAAACTTGATGATTTTATCAGCCATCGTTCCCCTTTCTTCAATATAGATTTATAACGCGTTATAGATATATATTTAGTATTCTGTCATTAGAATACCAGTTGCTGTATCTTTCTGAGCAATTTGCTCTAAAGCATCCTGGGCCAATTCATAGGCTTCATTTGCTTTATCTGCGGCAGCAGTAATTTCACCTTTCATAGAAGCAAAATCTTCACGCCATCCCGCAAACTCTTTCTCCTGATCCTCCATTTGATGAACCATCTTCTGGGAGATATAGTTCAAATTGATGATAGCAGTTTGAAAGATACTATAATCATCACTAGTTACAAAGTTCTCTCCAGAAGTAGGATCAGAAAGGACATGGACAATGAAATTAGTAGATTGAACAATACTAACATCATCAACTAACTTGATGCAGCAAAGTACATCACCTTCCCGCAACATGGTTTGCGGCCAATGGATTTCCCAAATCATTGGGTCATCTTTAACATGTGTAAAGACGTTTAGTCCTTCAATTTTCGCCTGTTTATGTTTCCAGGACAGATATACTTTAGAATATTCTGTAAATTGCGCAGCAGCTTCTTGAGTAAAGATTACTCTGAATGTGCGGCCATTGGCATCTCCCGCACCAGCTATAATGGGGTCGTCAATATCTTGATCCATTGATTTCATATTGACTGTGAATGCTTTTAACTCTATCGGCATTTTCACCCCTTTCATTGAATATGATGAATTGCTTCAACAACGTTTTTATCTTGTAAATTCACTTTAGGTAAATCCCTAATTTCTTCCATTAAACCATCAATATAAGAATTTCCGCCAGCAGCCTTGTAGTATAAGTATCTTCTTTCTAAGCTTTGAAGATTTAAGTCATCAATGGCTTTAACTTCATAGCAGAAATAGTGATGTTTGTCTATGATATAACTTCTACTATTCTCTTGGAGACGTTCTGTTGTAATAGCGCCTTGTTCTTCCAATACTTTAACTCTATTGGTTAAATCTCCAATGTTGACCAACAACTGAGAAACCTTTTCATCTACTGTTGAAATTCCGTCTGTAATTTCTGCGTGTTCCTTATCTTTATCGTTTTGTTTATTGAAGAATTTTCTAGTTTTGTTATAAAACCATTCTATTAATTCTCCAACAAACTTAATAGCAACACCTAGCATTACTATTATTAGGATAATAGATTCAATGGAGTATTGCTGAAAAAGATTAGACATTGCGTCCATTAATATCAATACTCCTTTCTCTTTTACATAGTCTACAAATTATGAAAATTGCTAAATATTGATGATTTGATAATGCCCAATAAAAAAATAGGGATACTATAAAAGTATCCCTATAATTAATTTTATGCTGTCCGCACCCAACAGTAGAAGGATTGGTAAGCAGGATAGTAAGCTTGCCCTCCCCCTGAATATCCAGAAATTTTTGTGAAGGTGTAATTTGGACCAACATAAAGTCCCCAACCAGTTGAGCCACCATCAACTAAGACTTTGTTAGCTTCATTGCTTAAATCCTTGGTGGAGCCATAGGCTATCCAAGTTTCATCAATAGGATATTGGCTATGAGTATGCGATGGTAGACTAGCTGTTGGAATTTTATTGTCGCTTTGCCCGCCAGTGGTATAACTATTGACCAATCTTAAATACTTGCTATTGGAGATGGCTGCCCAAGTACCACCAAATCTAGTCGCTGGACTTGTAGAATTACTGCTAAAGTATAAAGACCCAATTGGATATATTAAATCAAGGAAACTATTCCAAGAACTAGAATCTTTGATACTAATTTTTGTTAGTGAAGTAGCCATGCTACATCACCAACTTTCTTAGGCAGTGCGTCTCCAGACATAACATCCAAAATGGTAAGGAAGGAAATTTGCCCCCCCCCGACAGCGTTTGTCATAGCATTGAACATATTAGACGCTGTTTGTGTTGTGTCATATTCGCCATAATCTGCACCAGTAAAAATGTTAGTCCAAGCATATCCGCTTGAAGAGACTGCGTTTGAATAATTTTTTTTAGTGGTACCATTAACTTCAGTTTTGCCATTGTGAGCATGTGTCGGCATTTGGTTGATACTAATCTTCAAAGTTCCACCATAGTTAACAGACGCAAATCCATTATTTCCAGTTGCCGCGATCAAAGCACCTTTGATTTGGCTCCAAGTTCCACCTACGGTAGATGCGGGGCTAGTTGAAGTCGCGGAAAAGTACATACTGCCAACAGGATATACTATATCCATTAAATTTACCCAGGTAGCCACTATTGACCACCTACTTTAAATCGTTGAAGAATAGAGCTATTTACATAGCCCCCCCCCAACGATTGTTGATTTTATTGAGAGTCATAATACAAAATATCCTTTCAATACTTTACATTACTGAAAAGATATTAGATTAGGACATAATTGGCAATTAAGCAGTTCTCCTCCAACAATAAACACCTTGGTATGCGGGCATATTATTGTGGGATTGCCCTCCACCTGTATAACTTACATATCCTCCGCCATACAGTCCACCATTTGTAGCATCACCATTCCACAATAAAGCACCACGCGTGCTTCCCTGTCCAGCAAGCAGAACTTTATGCTGGTGACTTGGAATTTGATCTATTGTTAAAGTGTGTGTGTTTGCACCGCCTGTATCAGTATTAGTAGTGCAATATAGAAATCTAGAAGTTATCTTTGACCATGTGCCACCAAAGCGCGTTGCAGGTGAAGTACTTGTGAAAGCAATATAAATACTGCCTACGGGATAAATCATGTTGAGATAGGTAGTCCAAGAACTACCAGCTTTGATACTAACATCATTCAGTGTAGGCATTATAACCACCTACTAAGCAGTTCGTCTCCAAACAAAGACTGAATAATGGTAGGGTAGGAAATTTTGCCCCCCCCCTACAGATGTTGAGCCATAAGTATGAATACCGTTCACAACATCAGAAGCTAAAGAATCATCCGCAAAGATTGTTTGAGTATTATCTAAGTTTGTACTTTTTGGCTTCCAAAACACCTTTTCTGCATAATGTTTGTGGCTTGGCATTTGGTTTACGCTAATCTTTAGACTTCCTCCATAATTTCCAGAAGAAGCAAATGAGTTAGCGCCATATGCCGCCAACACAGCACCTTTAATCTGCGTCCACGTCCCACCAATAGTAGATGAAGGACTGGTAGAAGCCACCGATAGATATATACTACCTACTGGATAAACAACATCCATTAAATTAACCCAAGTTGCCAATTATATAACACCTCCTAAGAGAGAGGCGCTATTCCATGCCCCCCCCCAGGAGATGCGTATTCACGCATTTTCTAAGAGTATCTAATATCATTTTTTACCTTTCGTTATGATATTAGATTATTTAATTTTAGGCTGTTCTATACCAGCAGTAAACTTCTCTATAAGACGGAGTAATTGTAACTGTTGCTGAATTTGAATTTCCTCCCAATCCAGCACCTGCAGTAGCAGACCACGAAGCAGAATTGCATTGCCCAAGAGCATGTCTTGTAACAGTAAACGAAGCAGGAACTTCATGCACACCAGAAGACCCACCGCCTACTGCAACTTGAGCATACCCATTACTTAAGCCATGACTATGACTTGCTGAATTACTGCCTGCAGCCCCCCAAGTACCACATCTTAAGTATCTGTCATCATTTAATTGTGCCCAAGTTCCTCCATAAGTATTTGCGGGACTTGAGTTTGTTGATGAAAGATAGACAAAACCAACTGGGAATGGACATAATTTATACCATGTAGATCCATTCTTTACGTTTACATTTTGAAGATCTATTTTAGAAACAGCCATATTTACACCTCTACTTTCTTGGAGGCATAAATAGAATTCAATAATCTAATATACTGTTTTCTATCTCTTAGGCTATAGCTTACGCAATAGCCCCCCCCAATAAATAGTGAGGTCATTGATTTTTGATTTTTTACCATATAACTCCTTTTCTCTCTAATAACATTTTTATTAATAAAAAGTTCATTATATAATAAAAATGGGCAAATCATAGTAATTACAATTTGCCCATTAGCGTTTTATACTTTAACCCAAAGTTTTGCATTGCTTCCAGAAGGTTGACTTGAAGAAACAACAATCTCTGGGTTGCTAGTGCTAATATAGTTACTATGGGTGTGGCTAGAGGTTGCCGCACCAATTTCCGCACATGTAGGTTTGTTGAGTGTAGTATAGATTCGCCCCATAGTGTGTTCAAAAATTGTCCCAGAAGGCTTGGTTGTGGTATTGCTGTCGCATCGTATTGTAACCCTTTCTGAAGTAATGACTACCATGTATGGAGCGTAGGGGTAGGCTGCAGCTTTGAACCACAAATCTATATTACTCCCATTCTTCTGGGAGATAAACCAAAGCCAGAAGAATCACCTAAGTAGTAAGCATCTAAGATACTAGCATTTGGATTGCCACCTGCTAAATTTCTAGTTGAAAAACTAAACTTGATTAGCGGAATATCGTTGCCGCCAAAGTTTGAACCGCCCATAATTAGACCAGCAATACCTCCACAACCACTGCCAATGTTTGCGGGCATTGAGCATATGCGGGCATATGAAACAGTAGTCGCATAGTTTGGAATATGATAAATAGGAGCCGCACCAATTAAACTAGGAGTAACTTTTACAAAATTACAACTAGTACTACTTGTATTATAATACATCTCAGGCATAGGCTGCCTCCAAACGGCTATAGTCTAAGCCCCCCCCCTAGAAACACATATTCCATGATTATTCTATACTTTAACCCAAAGTTTTGCGTTTGAATTTGTTGGTTGTGATGAAGATACAACAATCTCTGGATTGTCTGTTGTTATTAAATTAGTTGCTGTTACTTTTGCGGGGAAAGCACAATTCAAACTTGAATCTATAGTATACGCTCTACCATATTTTGCGTAGTTATTTGGAATATTCCAGTTTGTACTCCCATACAGTCGAATATCTCTTATCGTTATGTTTGAAGTCTGAGTAGAAGCAGGGAAAATCGTTAATCTGATTACTCCAATATTTGTTGTCTGACTTGAAGAGCCTCCCCAAGTTCCTATTACAGCACCTAAACCAATAACATTTGGCCCACCCCAACCAGCGATGCCAATTCCAGATAAATTAGTGGTAAATTTTGTGGGTGCTCCTTTAGTAGCAGATTCTACTTTTACAACAGAGCTACCAGGGCCTTCATGCCACAGATACAGAAAAACTGGTTTTGTGTATCTAGTAGTTGAAGCATTCATAGTAATTCTTAAACCTTGAGAGGTTGTTTTTCCTAAAACAACGCCATCAGATGTTTCACTGAACAGGTTTAGTTTAGTTGCATTAGAAACTCCCGCATCGGTCCAACTAGAACCTCCATTTGTTGTCTTTTCGATTGTTACCTGTGAAGCAGGTAAGGCGAAAGATTTATTAGATAACTCTGGAATTGCCGCACACCAAATAGGTATATTACTTGAAACACTCCCCGTTTGCCCAGTTGCCTGAAATGCTTGGTGCGTATGTGAAGCAGCCGCCGCACCCACCATATCAGGTGTTAGCGCTACAAAATTAGCCCCAGTAGAAGAGGTATTATAGTAGGCTTGTGCCACAGCACTCACCTACTTTATTAGTAAGCCCCCCCCAAGAGAAGGTTGAAATTCTGTTCATTATATCTTCACCCACAACTTTACACTATCGTCAGTTGGAGTAGTACTACCTACGTAGACTGTTCCAACTTCACTCTTTAATTCCGCAAATCCTACTGTGCTTGCGGCGATATTAGTTGTCATTGTTCTAGTGCCAGTAGCATTTAAACTAACACTACCCGTAACATCGCCACTAAGTGTTAACGTTTGATTTACTTTACTCGCAGTTGTAGCATTGGTAGCTGTTGTTGCTGTGCTAGCATTACCAGTTAGGTTGCCTGTAAAAGTAGTAGCATATACATTACTCCATTTTAAACTACTAGTTCCAAGAGTATAAGAATTGTTAGCAGAGGGAGCAATCTGTCTACTACTTAAATTACCTGTTAGAGTACCTCCTCCAAGAGGCAGATAATTGTGTGTATGACTGGCAGCGGCCGCACCAATATTAGCAGGTGTTAGGTTTACATTACCAGTTCTGTAGCTAGTTTCCGCATTACCTTTAACACCTGTTACACCTGCTTGAACTGTTGCCCAAGTACCATCGCCACGCAGATACTGTGTAGTTGAACCGCTTAGCTTTGGTAGAAAACCTGCGGCAGATGTGGTTGCATTAGCATGTGTATGTGATTTTGTCGCATAGGATGCTGCAATCTTTGGATTTAACCAATGCGACCAAACATTTATTGCAGAATACTTTCTCAATGCCCCCTGTGTAGCATTTGGAACTGAGGAAATATACGCAATCATAGTGTTGTCATTCCAGTCAGCACTAACTTCTACAGTACTCGCCAAAATAGCATTGTTGGCAGCTAATGCGGTTGTAGCCCCAGTTCCGCCATTCGCTATTGGAAGCGTTCCAGTCACACCTGGAGTAATATTTGCTGTACCATTAAAGCTTGCCGCAGAAGTAGAAGCTAAATTAGTCCTAATCGTGCGGGCAGTGGTAAGTTGGTCCGCAGTATCAGCTTCGTCTGCGTGAATAGCATTAGTTGCTGTACCTGCCGCATATTCAACATAACTAGCAGTCTTTGAAGGTTCAGCAGTAACTGCGTACATAACATTTGGAGTAGTTCCTGTAACCCTAATAGTGTCGCCAATATCAAAAGGCTTTGACCCCTCCGCAGCACTGGTCCATGCACTAACTGCCGCAGAAATACTAGCATAGCTAACAACTCTATCCAACGCTCCTTGTGGAATACTGGCTAAAGGAATAATACCTCTAATAGTTGTACCATCAATTGTAGGAATAGTAATTGTAACATTGCCAGTCCCATTAAAAGTAGCGCTACCTGCGGATTGATTTCCAGATTTAACAGAAATAGTTCTTGCGGTCTTTAATGCAGTAGCAGTGTCCGCATTACCTGTAACGTTACCTGTTAAATTGCCTTTAAATCCCGCACTTCCAGTAACTAGTCCGCTAAATGTAACTGCGCTTTTTACTGTTTGTGCGGAAGTTGTTGTTTTATCAAGTTTATTGTTTGCGTTATCTTGAACGCTTTTAACGGCGGCAGGAGTTGCAGCCGTCATACCTTCTGCCGCGTTTAAAGTGCTATTTGTAGCGTCAGATAGTTTTACATCGCCCTGAACTTTATCAGTGGCATCTGGAGCAATGTAAATAGGCTTAAACTCTTTTGCTGTTGGGTCATAAACTTTTGCCACAAAGTTTAATTTCTTGTCAGCACCATTTGGCATTTTCTCCTACCACCTCCTTATATATCCTCTTCTTCTTGATAAGCAATATCAATAATTGTCTCGGCTGGTAAATCCTTATCAAAAGCAATATACCAGCCGCTTTGATTGATTTCGTCAAACTCCAAAATACCAGTTTCATTTACTTTATAAGCAATGGTTGAAGTAGCATCTTCTCCCATTCTAATATCTGTAGTTACTGCTTGGTCTTTTGGATATTCTACAGGCTGTCTGTGCGGAATTTGAATACCGATATGCACATAGCTAATATCATACTTTGGCTCAACAGTGATTCTATCACTGGTTGTAAAGGGGCCTTTGTATTGAATTATCTTCAATCAAATCACCCCTTAGTTACTATTCAAAGATGTATTTTCTGGTGCCCAATAGGTAGGCATTGCATTATCGTTATAATACATATTAACCTTATAGAACAATATACCCTTAGTGGTTAGTTTATCTATTTCCGCATCAGTTACTGACTCATTCGCCAATAGTACATCGCGCATACCAGAGTCATCTAATGTTCCAAGGAAGAACCATTTACGCTGATTGTAATCATATGCATAGAATTCTTTGTTCTGTTTATCTGGATTGCCTGTTCCAATAGGTGGACTATAGGTAACAATCTTACCTTCCATACTTTGACTATATGGAGCATTTTCTTCACCTGTTAATCCAAGAGGATACAAACTCTGTAGATAGCCGCACACACCAGTGCCATATTTACCTTCTTGAGCTTCAGTATATGCAACACCTGAAAGATTTGGGTCATATCCAGCTTCTTCAACCTGTGAACTATCAACGTTCATGCCAATTAACAAACCAGCTTGGTCTTTGATAGCACCCATATCACGCCAGTAAATATCTGCGGCCCAATATGGGTCTTGATTTGTTTGCGGCTGATTGCTGCCATGAACGTAATTATACCATGCAACACCATATTGGTCTTGGTGCGTGTTTTCATCTAACTCATGCTCTTCATCACCAGGTCTGTTCGGATAACGATGCTCTGGATCATTATAAAGAACTAGTAAGTGCCAGTCAGATGACCGCACAACAGTATCTTCAATAAAGTTAATTGGGTCACCAATAGGCGTTGGTGAAGTCTCTGTATTGTATTTTACAAAGATATGTTTATCATCGCGAATCGCAGTATTTAACGTAACATTTTCAATTACTTTAATCTTAAATGCTGTAGAGTCTGTTCCAGCCTGATTTAACTGGATGGTTTCTCCAGTATTGCAAGTAAAAGTAACAACACCGTCCGCAGTAACACTAGCTTTAGTGATTAACTTTAGCTGTGCATCAAGCAACTCTGCTCTTCCAAAAGGTGCAGAACCAGTTGGAGTTTCAGTATTTAAATCTTGATTGGTATGGTGGATATAGATATTACCATCATCTTCGTTGATATAAATATCATCTGTCCAGTCTAGCTGCGTTACAGAGTTCTCTCCATAGTTCCAATCAATTGTAAATTTACCAGTTGCTTGGTCTAGAGTTACACTATCAATCCACTTAATTAGGTTTGTATATGTAAAGTCACCTTCAGAAGTATGTACTAACGTTACAGAGCCATCCTCCGCAAACTGAATATCTTTAATCCAATCTAAGTCTGTCTCAAAGATTCTTTCATCTCTGTTGTTGGTAACGTAGAAGTGACCAGTTTCATTATTTAGATTTACATCATGAATCCACTGTAGAAAATCTTCTACACGGTAGAAACCTGCTGTGCGGCTCGGATCAGCGGTTGTACCATCTGCTTTAACTGGATTGGCATTCTCGGGCATGTTTGCGGCTTCAGGCGTTCCCGCATAACTATAAATTAAAGAACCATCTTCTTCAATTTCAATACCCTTAATCCAACTAATATCAAATTCCTGTGTCTTGGTAGGATTGTCATTGTTGAATGTAAAGGTAATGTGTCCGCCCGCAGTACCGTTACCTTCTGTTAATGCAACGCCATTTACCCAACGAATTTTCTTAGTGAATACTGTATCATCATCATGCGTATATTCAACAGTTAATGTACCTTCGTCATCAACATTGATTGCAGTGATGATATTAAAATCACCGAGATAAATCATGATTGGCGTTGGGTTTAACTTCTTATCATAGATGTAATAATCAAATACTACAATTTGGCGGCCTGCCGCAATATCGTCGTCAATACCAGCATACCCAGCAGCCCCTACAGTACTTTCTCCAGTAGTAGGATTAACAGTAATAGCACTCGCCGCGTAGATTTTATTTTTATCATTGCTTGTAGGTACGATAACCCGCAAGTTTCTTAGCGTATCACCCTTGATACCTTTTGGTAAACCTAAATCCCAATGTTCGTAGAATGGGTGGTCATAGGTGTCTATACGGTCAATTTCTGTAGCATCCTTTAGAACATTCCCATTACTATCATACGGAGAAGTCATATGGATGGAATAATCAATTACTGTATATGGAAATTGAAAACCAACGTAGAAGAATGAATCTGGGTCAACATCAGAATCTTCATCTGTTACGTCTCGGCGGATATTGCACCATGTATATTTAATGGTATCGTTATAAACAGGTTCACCATCAACCACAGACTTACCTGGTACTAATGAACCGCCATTTTCCGCATCTGCATTGGTCGCGCTAAATTCAAAAGTCTGAATTGGAGGAGTGCCATCATTATTTGGCCCTGCTACAACACCATCGGTTAATAAATAGCCATTGCCATCTTTTCCATATGGATAACGGCGGAAATCATACTCGCCTAATTCCAGCTTAGTTTTTTCTTCGACTTCTGGAATTGTCATTAGTTGGAAATAAGGAACGCCGCTAGATGGGCCGACTATTTTACCAACATAAATAGCGCCGCCCATATCATTTTGATATTCAAGACCACGACGATAAATTTTACCATTATCTTTGTGGTTCTTGTTTGGAGTATCAATTAAGCAATACTCATTATAAAATACGTCGGTATAAGAACTACCTTGCTTAAAGGCAGAAACCATAGTTTCAACAGAGGGAAAGGAGTTTCTTAGGACAAAACTGACTCCAGGCTGCCCACCGTAAAATGAATCCAAATTATAACACCTCCTCTGTTATATCATCAATTAATTTGATGAATTCCTTTTCAAAATTTTGTTTTAAAACATCTTTATCTAAAAAACGAAGTAAAACAAAGTTTTCTCTATTCTCAAAATATTTATTTTTTTGCGAATCATTCATTTTTCTATCATAGAAAGCTTGTTCTCCACCAAAGAATTCTACTGGTCTGAAATGTTGTTCCCCATCAATTTCAATGCCAATAGTCTTTAAACTATTCCAAATAACAAAATCTATCTTTAAAGAGTAGCTATTATTTTTATAGCTAGTTAATCCATCAAAGGTTTGTTCTTTGGAAAAACTTATATGATTATTACTTAAAATGTTTTCTATTTTAACCATAGCATTGGAGATATTTTTCCCGGAAACATCACCACTACAAATTGCATTAAGGCCAGCTGTTATTGGTTTATCATATAAGATTTCTCCATCTATAACCTTATAGAACAAACCAACTCTTCTTTTATGATTTGCTGCATCGTATTTTGGTTTTAACTCTTCTTTAAAAAAGAATTGCACACCATTTTTTGCAGTAATAATATCCCCAGGTAGGTATTTAGCTCTAGTTACTGATTGTTTTTTACCTCCACATGTAGGACAAAGATGGCCCTGTACTACATCAGATATATTTGTATAGTATGATTTCCCACATCTTCCGCATCGAATATCCCCATATAATTTATTATTTTGATCTCTTTTTAATAGAATTGAACCACTTTCTTTATTTAAAACGTCTCCGTCTTTATATTTTATTTTCGTTAAAGAAAGTCTTTCTGACTTGCATAAAGGACAAAGTCTCCCCTTTTTTGCATACTTTATAGCAGTGATAAAATTTTCATCACCGCAATAACCGCATTTGCATTTGGCTTTTCTAAGCTCTCCTTTTTCTACTGGAATTTCTTCTAAAAATTTAGTTCCAGTTTTGGTATTTAGAATCTCTCCATATGAATATTCTATTCTAGCTCCCATGATTATGCACTCTCTTCATCAACAATTTGATACTCATAATCGAGAGTCCAATTATTGCTCCAGTCATTATCTGGAGCTACGATACCAATAGATTCAATATCTATAAGCCCATCTGAAAGTTCATAGTACCCGCTTGGACCGACCTTAATTTCTTCGCCATTAATAGCCATCATAAGGCCAGGATGGCTCCAAATACCAATTCTTGAAAGTGTACCATCTCTATTGATGTTATCTACTTGATTCTCAAGTTCATACAATACAAACTTAACATTCTCCAAATCAACTCTGCGGCCAAAGGTGCCATCTTCACGTTGAATGTTCATGTCTTCTGGAGTTCTAGTCATCTGTAATAGAACCCCAGTAAAATTGTCTTCTACAGGTCTAAATACCATTTCAAAGACTCCATGATTTACACCAGCCTCTTCACGCCAAGAAGCAACGACCGCAATATCATTAAAATCATAGGTCTGTGTATAAGTAGTATTACCATTACCTAGATAATATCTATCATTGCTTGCATTGTAATAGATAGCATCTTTAGTATTCTTAACACCAGCTTGATATGTCAATGGTAGCATTGCGTTTACTGTACCATCTGATTTTTCATATAAAACTACAGTATATACGTTTTCACCAGTTCCACCTCGACCAATAGAAACCTTCTTTAAATATTGATATACTGTATTAAGATTGTCTTCACTTTTAATTAACTTTAAATCAAATTCCATATCATAGTTCATGTCTTGTGGAATTGAAATTGATAGATAATAGTCTCTATCTTTAATAAAAGCAGTTCCAGGAGTAATCAATACATCTTGATAGGAAGAACCTTCTGCTGTTCCTCCACTCATACTAATATTTTTGTAACTAGTCGTAGCAGAAACAGGATTAACACAATTTCTACCAGAGTAACGTATTTGTCCCATCTGATACTCTGCCAATTTGTTTCTCCTTTATCTCCTAAAAATTACACTCTTATACATATAAAAAAATGGGCAAAATGTTTCAATCATTCTGCCCATTAAATTAAAATCGTTCAAAGCACTCTGCGGCACTTCCTGACATTGTTTGTCCAGGAGAAAGAGGAATAGATAGAGATTTAAGTATAAATGAACCGTATGTGTTGGTTGATTTATCATTAATAGTAACTCTGCTATTCGGCTCAAGATAATACGCGGGAAGTGCTGTTACAGAAAGTGTCTTTTGATAATTAGTATGTAAATATAATTCATATTTAATTTGGTCGAATGCTGCGTTTCGCCAGCCGCCAGTTGCTAACGCATAATATACATCTCCGCTAACTTGCGTCCACTCTTCCCCTTTATCTAAGCACTCTTTCTTTAAATCTTCTAATGTATCTTCATCGTCACGATTCAAGAAAACAACATCAGGGATTAAAGGTTGGAATAAACAGTTAATTTCTTCATCATTAACTACATCCATGCGGCGACCAATGTTTTGAATAGAAAACTCGCCCAGTCCAGAAGTCTGCGGGTCAATAAAATCTAAGTAGTATACGCCATCAGCTAGTGAAGCAGTTGAAAATTCATCTCCAGACTTTTCTTCTGCATAAAACTTTTGTGTTTCTAGATTGTACATTTGCGGCCAAAAGGCTTCAAGTTCTTGGAAGTAGTAATCTGTATCTACTCTATTCTTGCGGCCATAGCGAAGTACATCACCAATCCAAGTTTTGTCATTGGCGGCTTCTGTATAATCTAATTGTAGGTTATGATAGTACATGCCCGCATCGGTGCCATTATTTTTAGCAAGCATACCTTGCAGATAAATTTCTGTGCGCCAATCAAAAACTGTATATCCATCTCCGTCTGTTGGATAATACTTAACTACTGGTAATTGTCTATACTCTGAATCATCCCAAACATAGAAAGCATATCCGCCAGTTACATCTGCGTTTTCTGTCTTGTCCGCAATCTCTTCTTCTGCTTGGTCAATTCTAGTATTTAAATCATTGATATTCTGTTCATTTCGCGCAACTTCTTGCTCTTTAGATTGAATCTGTTCTTTAACTTCGCTACGCTCTCGAACTAAGGCCGCATATTCTTCAAAACTGCCACCTTCAACATTTACAGTATTTAATTTATCCTCCCACTCAGAAATCGTTTCTTCGTTCTTCTCAATTTCTTTGCGCTGAGAGTCAATAGTGGCTTTTAGATTATCATTCTCGATTTGTAAACTAGCAATATCTTCATCAAGAACAGTAATTCTAGCAATGACACTATTTAACTGTGATTGAAGCTCTGTATTGTCTATCTCTGGATGGTTTTGTTGATTGTTTTTGATTTGGTTTTCTAAATTTAGTCTTTGACGTTTATAGTCACTCAAACTAGTTTTCATTTCGTTTAATTCTTTAGTTTGTTCCGTATATTTTACAGTATTTTCATTTAACAGTTTTTTAATTTCACTATTCTCTTTAGACAATCTCTCGATTTCTTCTTGCGCAGTATCGGAAACTAAAGTATATTTTTTAATCTTAGCATTCAAGTCATTAAGCTTAGCGTTTAATTTTTCTAATTCTTTTTTTAGCTCTGCAATTTTGTCTTGCGCGCTAATCTGTTGGTCTTTATAATCTTCAATAGACCCTTCTAAGTCGCTTTGACTAGTATCAACTACTCTATAGATGACATTGAAATTCCCAGGGACAGGAAGGTCTGCTTTAGTCCCAGGACGCGTGCTACCACCTTCTGTAACCATATATAACAGAGGAAACGCAGCCTGGGTTAAATCAGTTTGTTCATCTGTATATAGAAGCAAATCATGATATGTGTTGTAATATGTGCCCCTACTATCTGTCCCAAGAGGTTGAGGCTTGTTGTCAATAGCTAAATGATAGAATACATCATAGCTAATATCAGAGCTTGTCATTTTCCGCAAACCATGAATAACATAGTCATTTTTAATGTTGTTATATTGCGGGTTGGCGCTAATGCTTACCAGATTTGTATTATCTGAGAATGTGTAAACGTCTTTAGAAGTCGCAATATCTACTAAGTAATCATTGGCATTCATATCATTGATTAATGTTGTAGCTTGTGTAGTATTTAAATAGTTTTTAATCTCTCTAAAGTGAAATACGCCAAATTCATCATAGAAGTATTCAAAGTTTCCAAGATATTGAACTATTTTATCTAAAACTGAAGTAACAGTTTCGCCCGCATTCGCAGACAATTCAGAAGTATAGAAGAAATCATCGTAGATATAACCAATATCTTCACCATTGTTATAGTATGTCCAGTTATAATCCTGTTCATCTTTTGGAATGTCACCTTGCGGATATGCGATCCACTGTAAACCCGTTGAATCGCCTGCTTGCCGCATAGCTAGCGGAACATCGCCAGTCCATTTCATTACACGTTTAATTCTGAGCGGCACATCTTCAATAACAATATTGTTTAGACTTTCTCCGCCCCAATGATTTACTAACTCTTGGATTAAATCATAGATTAGAACTTTTTCGTAAACTGTTTCTCCAGTAGGTGATTGAGTTTGCATTTCATCTAGAATTACTGTAGATTGGAATGTCCCTCCAACTTCACCATTCAGCCCGCACATTTTATCTTTTAGCGTTAAACTGATATTCACGCTTGATGTAGCATTAGAAGTAATTGCAAAGGATGACATAAAGAATACCCCTTGCGGGAACCACAATATAGGATATTCTTTATATTCATCACTATAATTCTTTACGCCAATTTCAATAAACGCTTTTTTGTTAATTGAAAAATCAAGCTCTGTATCTTCAACATCATATTCGCCACGACTAACAGTTGCAGATAGTTGGCATGTGCGGCGAACGGAAGAAGAACCGTCCTTAGAGATAGTGCCAGAAGTAAGTTCTCCCGCAATCTCTTTAATCGGTTCTTCTTCCCAGTTTAATAGAGTAATTTTAACGTATACTTTTTGATTTACAAAACTATCAATAGTAGCTAGAAAGTTTCTGCGTTGCATTTGTGAATTTGCATCTTCATAGTAGCTATCCTGAAGATAAGGATAATTTTTCCGCATTATACCTCCTAACTACGCGTAAGTAGATTGAACAACATTACCCAGATAGTTAATCATTCCCTCTATTGGAACATGCGCTACACCAGTGCCATCACTGTTCTGCGTGAAGTCGTACCAATCATCTTTATAGTAAATCTTCAATTCACCATTAATATTATATACAGTATTTCTCTTGGGTTCTGCAATATCTTCTACGCCCGCATATCCTTCGCCAGCTTTAGCAATTTCATCTAAAGTCATTTCTGTAATATTCCAAATTGTAGAATATTTCTTCTTCATTCTATCAAAGTTAATCCCTACAGGATGTTCTAAATCTTCATTCCAGTAGGCAATATCTGAAATTTCTTCATCGTCATCTTCTGGGCCTGGGTCAAGAACATATTCCCAGTCATCAAGATATTCTTGTCTAGAAAAATCTTTTTGTGTCATGCGGCGACCCATAAAGCACATATCTTTGACTGGAACATTTTTAATCATGTGTAATACGCCAGTTCCACCCACAAGATAGTCATTATATTCATCATCTCTGTAGTATTGAATGTGAGCGATAGCATATGGCTCAACATCAAGACAAATTCCGCGCCAATATTGCATCTGTTGATAATACTGACCAGTTTGCGCGAATGAATACTTAGCTCTAATCTTTTCTCCAAGATATTCGCCATATTCAAACACATCTTCATATTGTCCAATAACAACTCTATCAACTGTTTGTCCAGACACAATAGTAGAAGTATTGTTTAGTTCTTTATAAACCATTACATACTCAACAGTTACATTGTCCGCAGGATACTGGACACCAGTATCATCACTCTGACCAATATTGCTAAAGTATAATCCAGTAACGTTTAATTTATCAGGAATTTGATAATAACCTCTAGAGTTAACGAAAATTGTTTGCGGTTCGTTATTGGTGTCAGTGGAGAAACTAAAAGTATATCCAAGAGCTAAGGTTTGGTCACCCTGTATAGTGGCTGGGTCATATACAATTCTAAGATTTCCCGCACTATCTGTCCTATATAGATTTGGTTTATTGTTAAAGAATATCTTTACATTCTTTAGATATAATCCATCAGGAAGTTTATCTGCAAGAACTGAAGCAGAATCATAAACAACTTCGCCATCTTCTCCGCCAGGAATTGCACCATACTCTGTGCGGAGACTGTCAAGAATCTCTGAAACAACACTATTGGTATGTGTAACAGTATAGTTGTATAGTTGACCGACTTTAACAACTTCAACATACTCAGGTTCAGGATCAACTTCACCACTGCCTGTTGTTAAATTGTCGGGTTTAACTACGTCGAATATTCCAAGAGAGTCAAGAGTGGACAAAGAATCAGCTTCTGCAATTTCATAAACAGTTGCAGTAAATGTCCATAGTCTGCGGCCAAGCGTTGCATTTGGCGTTAAGCTAATATCGGTTAACATTACAGCCATACTGCCCTCAGTCATTGAACGATAAAGCTTTGGTTCTCCATCATTCAACCACTTCATAGCTTCTTCTCTAAATTCACGCTCCCACAACCAGTCATTCTGTGTTGTTGTTAGAAACGAAGTTAACACGTTAGAGTCTGTTAAATAATCATCATAATCATTTCTAACCAAATCTTGAATTCCCATGTCACTTTTATATACTTGATAACGCTGGTAATTGTCATCAAAGTAATCGCGCTTATTAAGGAACTTTTGATGCGCGTCAGCTTCTGAAGAAATCAATCCACTAATAGAGAATTGTTTATAGTTTAAGATAGCATTTTCCGCAAACTTAGGGAATCTGCCGCCCAAAGTATCAATTTTTGTTCTATTAACTACTGGTTTAAAACTTGAAATACTGTAGTTATATTGAATCTTGAATTGCTGTTCTCCTCTAGAGATAATAGCATCATAGAATTCTGGCATGAATACATCTGAGCGGTATACTCTAGTTAACCCGCCCACAGAATTTTCCATCTGAATAGAGTATCTATACCATACCAAACTACTAACAGTATTATCCTCAAGTGTTAAATCAATATCTCCTGCTACTTTTTCGATATAAAAATCTTCCCATGATTCAAAATTGTCAATACTAGAACCGCGTTTGATATAGATTGTACCAAATACTGTTTGAACATTTACAACATGAAGAATCGCAATACCTTCTTCATTATCCATTTCCACAGTTAATTCTGGGTCAAATGAAAAATCATCAAGAAAGTCCGCAATCTGAAAATCCCACTGTTTAGAAGTTACATATTGATTTTTTGTACTAATGATAATCTTAAAGATAAACTCTTGGTTGCTATCTGTATTTAATCCTTGCAAGTCTATCTTATAGTTAATATCATTAGGGTCAACGTTGTCTCCAGTGTAAATAGTTGGAGACTCTAAAACAACTTCTTCGGTATTAGGCTCTAGAATTTGAATTTTGTATGATTGAAGAGTTTCAGTCTCAGTAACGCTTCCATCTCCGAAGAATAACTTACCAGAGATAGAAATAATACCTTTGTTGAATGATTGCGGGGTATCGCCCGCATACAAATCAAATGGCTTGATTTGAATATTTGGTTGCAAAATTGGCTTAATCAAACATACACTTGACCACTCTGAAAATAGGTCTTGATGTGCCAAAAGGTATTCTTGGATAAATGCTTCTGTGCTAGTAGAGGAAGGAGCATCACTTCCGCTATAACCATCAAATCTAATTTGTACTTTGTAGAATTGGTTGATGTTAAAAGTATTATTCTTTACTTCTGTTGGGGATATAGATACATAATATAACCCACTAGATTCATCATACTTTAAATCTTTAAAAACAATTCCACTTAGATTATTAAAAGCATTTTCATTATTTAATTGATTTGTTAAAGAAACATGAACTCTTTTAATCTCGGAAGATGAATTATAAGGAGAAAGAGAGAAATAGATGAAAACCTCCGTTGTGTTTACGAACGCAGGGAGGAATGTCGAAATCGTTGGGGGGTAAAGTGTATTTAACACATTAGCCATACTCTCTTTCTCCTTCCGCTAACTTAAATCTAATCCAGCTTGATTATTTGTGGAAGTATCAATCCACAAAGCAATCCTTGTATTATCTGGTTCAGTATTGCCGCGATATACAAAGAAACTATTTTTCATAAAAGCATCATAGTTATCGAAGAACTGAGCAAGGGTGTAATTACCCTTGCTCCCTCTGTCATCAATAACATTTTTAAAGGTTACACCAAATTGTTTTATCTCAGGGTCTAGAGTTCCATCTTCTCTTTTAACGGTGAGTTTACTTACAAGATTACTCGTCGCCATCCTGCTCTGTTTCCTCCTTCTTTTCTTCTTCTGGAACAGAAGGAGTCATCGCCGCTTCTAGAAATTCTTGCATAGACTTTTCTCTAAGATACGCAAGAGCTTTAGAGAAAGCATCTTCTGCAATATGCGCGGGAACTCCATTCTGATAAAGGAGCTGCTCTGCATACTGTTGAACAGCTCCCTGTACTTGAATTCGTAGTTGTAATTCGTTCATATTCAATTATCTCCTTTTATCTCTTTATAATATTTTGCTAACTAGGGGTGCCAGTATTAAGACTGCTTCTCCAAACATTTCTAATGTGAGAAATATCTCCAACACCGTCTTTGTAATAGGTATCCCAGTCAATCTGGGTAACAACTTCTCTAGTAAGAGTGTGCCTATGTCCATTGTAGTCAGAACGGAGGTCTGCGACATATCCACTAAGCTCTGTCAAATCAGAAACATTAGCCTTATTTTGTTCAACGCTCGACATTCTAGTTCCAAGATTTGTTATATTTGTCTCTGCACTAGACATTCTACTTCTTAAATTATTTAATAAACTATAAATATTGCTTAAGAAAGAAGATAATTGTGTCCCGCTTGCAGTTCCATTCCAATAATCAAAAGAATGTGTAGTATTAAAAGCGAAATCTCCGCCATAGAGCCCTCCATTCACAGTTCTAATGTCTTTATTGGCGACTATAGTATCGTTAGTGCCATTAACAGTGCCAACAAAGTAACCCCACTTAGTAGAAATACCTGGAGTTAATGTAACCCCAATCAAGTTCCTAGCTGTGCCAGTTGTCTCAACTTTGTTCGTAGAAGCAATGCTCCCATTTGGTGACTGGATTGAAAACATTGAAGCACTACCGCCATCTTGACCAATCATAGTGAAAGTAACACCATCATCAGCTTTATTGTTCGGCGAATTAGCATTAATCTTAACGCCCCGAGCAGAATTAGTATTAATTGTAATTCCACCAGTTTTATCTGTAAAATCTAAACCATATTGACAATACAAATTAGTCTTAGCTGCTCTATTTAATTTCAAATATACAGTGTTATCTTTGCTTGTAACTGTAAAGTTTGTTGGAGAACCAGTATTGACTGTTTCCATTGTGAAGTATTGACTTTCAAAGGAAAAATCACCTTTTGAAGCAGTTACATTAAAATCTCGTCCAACAATATTTGTAATATCTTGCTTTGACTTAAAATTAATATCTGGATTAGTAGACATTGTGCTAGTCTGAGTAGACAATGTAAATTGTCCAGTAGTAATATTAGATGCTCTATTTAGAGCAGTTTTTAAATCAAACTTGTCATTGAATGTAAAATCTGCCCCAATATTATCTCCAGAGCGAGTAATCTTTATGTATGAATTATCATGTCCAAAAAACGCTTCTGTATCAGAAATAGAAATTCTATGACTTGACGTGTTAACATTTCGTTTACTCTGGTCTGGCGCATACAATGTAATTGAATCACCATATATTCTAATTGGCCTTGCGTACTCTAAAGCATTACTTGCAGCGGTTTTATCTGAAATATTTGTTCCAGTAGAGATATGCAATGGTTTAGTTTCTGTAGAGCCTCCTGCATCAGTGTCAATAAAAAACTTAAATAGATTCGTACTATCATAAGCAAATTGAGCACCAACATATCTCTGAGCAGCCGCGGAATCCTTAAAAGCCCCTACGAAACCAATTCCCATTGAAGATTCTCCATCCTCAATAGCATTGGTATAAAATTGACCATTTTCATTGATGCCTACTAAAGGATAACGTCTATAATTTCCAGTTCTTTCCCATTTACCAGTCTCTTCATTTTTTTCATAATCTGTATGCCGAAAAATTGAAAATACTGAGTCTTTAGTAGGATCAACCTCTACCTCTAAACTGTCATTCTCAAATAGTGTAGTATTTGCTGCATCAAATTGAATTCCAGAATTCTGTCTATTTAAAGGCTTACCTTTGATAGACATATAAGCGGGATTAGCATTTAAAATAATGCCTTGTGCTTTGGGTGGAACGCTAATTTGAGCACCTTGTACAGGATAATCTCTATAGGGTTTACCTACGCCATTTACAATTCCTTCCGCAACATTGTCAGGAACTTTACCGCCAGTATTGGGATCACTAACGTTGTAAAGAGCACGCGAACCAATAGTCCACATACCAATTTTACTGTCTCCGCCAGGGATTAGTTCAATTCTACCTTCAGTATACGCATTATTCTGTGTAGCTTGCTGTTCTGGTAATCCAAAAACAGCACTACCATCGTCCGCGTTCAAGAAGATAGATTGTTTACCGTGGCTATATCCCAAGAGTCCAATATCTGCTTCATCTTGGTCATAGGTCTGAGCAGTACCCATTACAACGCCAGTAAAAGCATTATTTTCATCTTTAGCGCCTGCACCAATTTGCGGCGCAAGGATATAATTTTCATCTTCGTTAATTTCTAGATGATTGCCATCCCAGGCATTTAATGATTGCAGACCAAATCTATTGAGCGACATATAGATTGGAATATATATCTCTACTTCTGGAGTAGAATTGTTATTATATGCAGCTTCACTAGAATAGATTAAACCATGAACTAGATTATTAGCATATGCGCCATCATAAGTGTCATCTGGTAAGATATATACTTCAGTTAATAATTCAGTATAGCTATAGGCTTCAACGCCATTTTCTATATCTGCTTCAACATCAATAGTTCTAGGAGTTAATTCCCGCAAACCATCTTTACTATTTTTATCATATGTTAATTTAAACGCGGCGTTTGGAGGATTATCTAGATATTTACCTTGTGGCTGTCCACCTTCCGCACGCCAGACAATATACTTAGGATTGTCTTGTGAAATCTCTATATCCCCAAGAGAGATAGAAATACCTTGGTTTTTATTATAGAGGGGGTTGCGGCCATCCGCATTATAAGTAATGCTTCTTAGTGTTTTTGTAGAATCAATACTTACATGATAACGCTTAGACTGCCCTTGTAAATTAGAATAGTAATAAATCACAGGAACAGGATAGAAAGCGTAATACTCAGAATTGTTTCTATTTAAACTTTCATCTGAAACACTAACTTTAGTTGAAGCTTTAACAATTTGATTTCTAAACTTGCGAGACAAAGCATTTGTTGAATTCCAACTAACAATACCACTGGAAACAGTCATATATTTATTATTGTTTCCTGTGCCGCCAGAAATCGTCCAGTCAACAGTCCCAACTGTCACTTCTTCATTTCTTTGGAATAGTGAAAAGTCTAATACTTTATCTGTAATAGCTTGTCCAGTATTCCAAGTATAGGATTCTTTTCCATCATTAGCAACATTAACTTCTAATGCCAAAAGTTCCATATCAAGGATTGGAGAGTCAGATGTTGGCGAAATCTTAGCAACCATATCAGTGCCATTAGTGCCATTTTCTCCAACCTTAGTAAATAGGAAGTTTGTATATTCTGTATATTCTTGACCGTAGTAAGTAACAATACATTTAACTTGATTATTTAATGCTTGATAGTTATAGTCAGATTCAATTGCTAATGGATACACCTCAGAAGTGCACCATTCCACCTTAGAAGTTACAGGATTGATTGTCATACTCTCTGTTCCAGGAGTGACAATCATTGTGTTTTCTAGTGGAACCTGCCATTTAACTTGATATGTTTTACTGTTGACTTCAATTCCAACAGGGTCATAGAAGTGGCAAGTCAGCGGTTTTACTTCCAAAGGATTTTCATATCTACTGTCTGCGGGAGATACGCCAGATTCACTATACTGGAATACCTGTTCACCATTCTCAATGATGATATAATAACTATTAGGTTCAGCCGCACCTTCGTTTTGTAATGTAATTTCAGCAGTGCCGATATTATAAAAATCACTTACACTAGAGTCTCTAGTATAAACTGTACATCTAAAGATTGCACTAGTTTCGATTTGCCGCACATCGTAAGTGAATACATTGCTTCCAGGTTCAAACGTTGCACCAACTAACTGATTATCAATTCTATTTTGTAATAGGTTGATATTAGATTGAATAGACTGTAATTCAGTATATCCAATACCAGAAGCAATTCCCGCATCATACTGTTCTTTTAATTTAGCGATTTGTTCTTCGAGCTGTTCCGCAGTATATTCAAATGAAATGACTGTACCTTTATCAACTCTAGACCAAATAAACTTAAACCACGAATCAGGTCTTCCTCCTTCTTTCTCAGATTCAAATCCTGATTCTTTACCATCAACTAAACAAGTTAATGTCGGTGTACCGCGGTCAAAGCTAAACTTTACACCCATGTTAGAGGTGATACTTAAATCACGCTTAACAGAATCGTTATAGATTATAAATTCTTCTTTAAGTATCATTGTTTCTTTGTATACTGCTACACAAAGATATTTATTTTCATAACCTTTATTTTCATCACCATAGGTGTAAAAGTTGCATGTATTATTTTTATCTTCTAGATACCTCCAACCAGAGCCGCCATACATCTGGTATCCATCTTCTCCTGGAATAACACGCGTATCTTCCACGAACCAATACCACATAGCTTGGTCGGTCAGGTCATCTAATTGCTTCTTCATTGTACCAACAATAGCCAATGAATCCGCATGACTTGTACTTTTAAAAGTAATTCCTTGCGGAGAAGATAGTGTCATTATATAATCTCCATTTTGTGCGGAGATTGTCTTTAGACCATAGATTTCTATGTTCTTGACAAATACATCTTCTCCCCAAAGTTCTGCTTGCGGAATATTGTCCGCATCCACGAAATCATTACAGAAAACCATTATACTTTTAACATATAGGAAGTTTTCTATATCAATGTCGAAGATTGAATATTGTTCAGACCATGCAGTAAACAAGAATGGATTGCCGTTCATGTTATTTGTATCAATAACATACGCATATTCTTTAACTGCGGGATTTCCATCTGCATCTACTTGGTCTTTATCAGAGAAAGCTAGTACAAACTGTAGACCATAATATCCTCTTTTGCCTGCGCGGTGTGCGTTGTCTAATCTTGTTTTAAAACTAGCTTCAATTAAAACAGCTTCCGCTTGTTTTAGACTATTGGAAAATTCATCGTCATCAAAATCAACTAATGATTCTTCTCTATTGTCTCTATCATACACTAGCACATAGTTATCTTTTATATAGGAAGACATTCCAATAGGTAGATTGTTATCTTTATCTTCTACTGGATTCTTACCCAATAGGTTATAATTACTAAGTGCGGAAGATACGAAAGAGATATTTGAATCATCCTCTAAAGCTTGCGCTTTACTAACGATGGTTTTCTTCTTTGAAAAATCGCCAAGTGGGACAAGCACGTATACAGTAGAACCAGTAGTATAACTAGCATTTTCTAGTGCATACGCATAAAGATTACCACCATTATAAGAGCAAAGATACTCTCCAGTAATACTGTTAGTACATTTTACAATAGTGGCAGTGACAGTTTTGTCTACTTGCATCTTGTCTATGCGGTTGTTCACAAGAGTATCAATCGCATCTAATATTGCATCTTGTACTTGATTTGTCACTGTCCCTCCTTTATACAATAAAAAATAGGGGTAGCATAAATATATACTACCCCTAGTAAAATCTTTTTATCTCATTTATGCTCTGATTATTTTCAAAACTGTGAGATAAGTCTAATTATAAAATGCCCAGATTATTTCTTTCTAAAGCTATATTGAATGGCTCTTTCGTTAAGCGAAAGCAGAGCAGACTCAATCTCTGCGGCACTATTAGCAGCAGGGAATTCTGCTGTGATGTGAACATTCTGTTCAACTGTTTCTCCAGAAGGCTGTGCGGAAATACTATTAGCAATATTGCTAAATGTATCTGCAACAGCTGAACTCTTTAGTGTTTGTACCATTTGTCGCACAATATCAACAGCCTTTAGAATGTTTTCTGTATCTGCGGCATTTAGAACTAGTTCTTTTTGATGTAGGTAGGCCAACTTACCGTTCTTGGCATCGCTATTCCCATCACTCCAAGAACCAGTATAACCGCCAGTATCATAACCAATCAAACTATAGGAACTAAATTTATCACTACCATAGTTGACTAAGTTCCCTGAACTCCAGTTCTGGTTAATAATATCTTGAACTTGTCTAACAAAGCTAGAACCATATGCACTAGTTAATTTACTGCTACGAGTTGGGTCATTACCCCAACCACCAGCCCAGCCATAAGTCCAAATGTTTTGAGCAATACCCCAGGCAAGATCGCTTTGAGAGTATCCAGAGCCACCGAAGCTGCTTCCTCCGCCGCCTCCACCTGAACCGCTAGGATTCTTCAAAGATTCATTTTCTTTACGTAGTGTGTCAATTTCAGCACTTAAGTTAGCATTTTCTTGTTCTTTAGCAGTTAAGTCAGATTGTAACTGATTAACCTGTTGTTGATATGCACGCATTTCATTGGTTGTATCAGCAATCTTTTCTCGCATAGACTCAAGTTGATCTTCATATTTTAAGATAATACCAGAATCACTTTCTAGCTGATTGATAAAATCAGAGGTTGCTGAAGCAAGGTCCTTAGTTTGATCTGTAACTTCCGCAATCGTATCGCCCATGTCTGAGAAGTCTTGATTAACTTCACTAGCGATAGAATCAACATTCTCCTGGAACTCTACACTATTCTCAATCAACTGACTAAAGCTGTCATCTGTTGACATATTAAAATCATCAAGATTAAACAGCCAATTACTCAAAGCAGTAGACCATCTATCATCAATTATATCAAATGCTTCAAGATTTCCGTCCTTGACTTGTTCAAGAACATCTTCAATTCTGCCCGCATTTTCATCGGTCATCATTTCTGCCATACCAATGAAGTCATTGATGATATTTTTCTCAGATTCACTTAACTGTTCAGCAGTACCCGCCAAGTATTCCTTTAAACTGTCAATAACAGTTTGTGTACGTTCAGTCTTTTCATCAAGAGTCAAGTTAGCATTAGTCCAAATGTCATTTAACAATTGTTGAGCATCCTGAAGAGCAGAAAGTGAGTCAGCTTGCGTTTGTTGCATTTGGTCTTTGGAAAGATTATATGCATTATTCTGAGCGTCAAGCAAATCGCCTTCTGCGGCAGATACATCGCCTTCGTCCGCAGTATAAACATAACTGTAATTACCTTGGCTGTCACGACGAAGCTGCATTTGTGACTTGTTGCGCTGTGCTTCTTCTAAGGCAATTCGTTTCTGTAGAATTTCTAGCTGAGCATTAGCATAAGCAACATCGTATTCTGATAATTTATCTTTTTCCTGCAAATAATTAAGCTGTTGCTTCATTTGCTCAGTAATCATTTGCTGAATATGTAAATCATCAGTATTATCTAGCATTTCAAGATATTTACCTTGAAGCTTTTGGGTTTCATAGGCCGCGTTAACATCATCTAGATAATAATCAGCATTTCTATTAATCAGTTCCCATTCTTCCGCAACCCAATCAAGGTCTGTTCCTCCAAAAGCATTCGAAGTCCAAGTATCTAGAATGTTATTTACTGTATTTTCATACTTCTCTTGGAGATTATCCAAAGATTCTTCGACCAAATCATTTAGTTCAGATTGGGTGTCCATTATCTGTTCGTTAATGGCTTCCCACTCTTCTGAGCCTTCTTCCATCTGGTCACGCAACTCTTTCCAATAGTCAAGAGTTTGTTGCATTTCATTGATGGAAGCTAAGTAATTTTGGTTCTGAGCATCATAAATCATATTAAGTTCATTATAGGCTTCATCCCCATGAATCAACTCAATAATTTCTCGCTGATGGTCTAATTCATCAGTAATATTTTCATATTGCTCTCTGCGTTTTTCAATCTTTTCCGCAGTTTCATCAATCATTGTCAGAATTGCATCATGGAGGTCTTCATAGTGTCCTTCATAATCACTTAACAATCCAGTAGCCTGGTCATAGGCTTCTTTTGCAGCATCATAAAGGTCTGCGGAATTCTCTCCAAAGATAGTAGAAGTACCAGTTTCTTCGTACTGACGAATCTGCTCTTGAATAATACGCATGTTATTAAATGCCATATCAAACAGACCAGTACCGCCAGCTTCCATAGAACCAGCTCCGATTTGCTTGCGGGCGTTCTCCCACATTGCAATATCCTGCTGAATTTTTTGACGTTCATCATCAGAGAGCAAACCAGAATTTAGTCTGTCGTTAGCACGTTTAATTAACGTATCATATAGATTGCTTGCAGATTCATTGGCAATATCAAAATAGGTAGCAAGGTTTGAAGCCGCAAGTTCAGCATCCCGCAACCCAGTATCTTCGCCAAAGTGTTCAAATGTATTATTAAATTCATTCAAACTCTCTTGGAGGTCTTGGAGATTATCTACAGCTTCAATTGAAGTATTCATCATTTCAATGCGAATATCTTCAATCTGGTCTTCCAAGTCCTCTAGAGTATTTAAAGTTTCTTGGAGGTCGCCAGCCCAGAGTTCATCATAGCGCTGATATGTTTCATTGAAGTTGTCAAGAGCATCTTGAGCATCTTCAATTTGTTCTTCTAGAGCTTCCTGGCCTTCCTCTGTAGTTGTATTATTGTATTGGTTGATTAGGCTATTTACTTCATTTACTAATCTATCGTGAGTTGTTGCATAGTTAGTAATAAATCCTTCGGTGTCGAATGTAATGCCATATTGACTTGAAAGTGCATCTCTAAGTTCTTGGGCTTCTTCTTTTTGAATTTCTAGCTTTTCACGGTGTAGGGCAATCTGACGATTTAGAAGTTCAACTTCTTTCTCCATATCATCAGCCATGTCAAAGCCAGTTAGGCGTTCGCGGTCGGCATTCAATCTTTCATAGCGATTTTCCGCATCCTCTAACATGGTATTGACACGTTCATAGCGGTCTAATTCATCTTCTAAGGGGTCTTTAGTTTTAGGCTCATAAGTTTTTCCTGAGCCACCACCGCCGCCTCCACCTCCAGAACCGCCGGAACCGCCCCCAACTCTTCCGCTAGATCCGCCGCCAACAGTTTGGATGCCCGAACCAGTATAGTGAGTACCTACTAATTGCGGAACAAGACCTCTAAAAGTTTTTGTCCCAGATTGATAGGTTGATACTTTTACATCTGTAGCTTCTCCTTCTCCAGAAAGAAGATTTTTTAAGCTACCCTCCATATGATAAGTATATTCTGGAACAGTTACATCTGCTTCCTCATAAGAAATAGTAGCAGACATACCAATAGAGCTTAATGCAGCACTAGCTTGTTCAGCAGTGATTTGAGAATCTGCAATCAATTGGTTTAAATGCTGGACATACTCTGAATCATCAAAATTAGTTGTCATACGCATTTCAACTGGCATTGAATTTAATTGCGCTTGTAAAGCCTGTGATTCAGAAAGTAACTGCTGACGAAGAACTTGCAAGTCTTCTGGAGAAATATTTGAGACTTGCATATGCATAATAATATCTTCATTAGCAATTCGTCTCAAATCGTCTATAGCAGACATGTCTCCTTCTGCAGCTCGACTCATTGCATCTATAGCGTCAGCATTTTCATAAAAATCATTAGACAAAGTACCAACATCAATATTCAAAATATCTGACATTGCTTCGTCTAATTTTCCTACAGCTTCATACCAATCAGACGTACCTTTGGACGCTTCATCTGTAAGTATATCGCCATAATCTTCCCAAGTATCACTTAATTCTTCTACGCCCTTGTTTAATCTAATATTCGCAGCAGCAGTATCTTTTGCTTCTGCTCCCATATTAGATAGTTCTGCATTTAACTTTTTTGTGGCCTCTTCTGCACTCTCAGCTCCAGAAACATAGTCTTGGAAATTAGAATCGTTAATATTGGATAAAGCATCTTGAATTTCAGCTTCTCTATTCTTAAAATAGCCCTCATCATCAGAATACATATCATAAGACATTCTATTGAAAGAGTTTTCTGACATTCCAGCTTCGTCCAAGAGGTCTGAAATCTCAGCATCATCATTATCAACCCTGTTTGTAAACGTTGGTTGAAATTCAAGTGCAGAAAGAATTGTGGGGTCATTTTTTATCGCTTCTAGTTGCTGCTCTATTTGCTGGATAGAGGTTTCTTCATCAATCCCCGCTAGAAAATTGATTTGTTGTTCTTCAGAAAGACCCATACCTTGTAGCCTATTGAGAACAGAAGCAGAATATGCATTACCAATATCTTCTGAGGATTCAGTAGTTAAACTTCCATCTTCGCCATAAGTTTGAAGCATTCCAGCTTCAGTAGAACTCTTTGCAATATTGTAAAGTGCGTCTCCGCCAGTTTCTTTTGCTTGTTCAAGCTGGAGCTTTAATTTGGCAGTTTCATCTGTAGTATTTTGAATCATCCAGGATAATTGATCTGACCAATTTCCAAGAGATTCAAGATACTCTGACATCCCGTTTTGAGAATCAAAAAACTTATCAACAATTTCTTGATAACTCAGTCCAGATAAATCTAAATCTTGAGCATTGTATGCGGCTAATTGAGCCTGCTTATCTTGCCAATCTTGTAAGTCTTCTTGACTAAGTGTATTATTTAAAGCATCTATTCTAGTCAAAAGACCGTCTCTTAGCATTTCTAAATTAGAAGTATCTTCTCCGGCAAGTGATCTTTCTTTAATTTGTTGTTCTAAATCATCAATCTGGTCATTGTAATTTTTAATTTCTTCATTTACATAACCAATAGCTTCAGATATAGAACCTTTTTGTTCTGCTTTTTCAATATTTGAAACAAGGTCCATATTTGACCCTGCAGCAACTTGAAGATCATTATACGCAGAATCATTTATAATACCGAAAGGATTGCCTTTAATAGAAGTGGCATTAGACCCTGACAAGAAAGCTTCAATATCTCTTGCCGCAGCTTCTCGTTGTGCAGCATCTACTTCACTAATTTTATTAGCCAAAACTTCAAAATTATTTGCTGCAATTAATGCATTGCCGCCTTGGATATTTAAGGTATCAGATAGCTCTTGAGCAGAAGAAATAAATTCAGAGGATGCTTGGCCTGTATTCTTATATTCTTCATATAAGGAATTGAAAGACTGTACAGATTGAGAAATTTCATTATATGAGCTTATAGCATTTTCCGCAGTTTCTTTTGCACTATTATATGCTTCTTCGTTCATGGCACCAACAGCAGAAGTAATAGCTCCAATAGCTGTGGCAATACCCATAATAAGCATTCCCCAAGGACCGCCCAAGAAAGTTAATGCTTTATTTAAAACTCCAACTCCGACTGCAGCGCCTCTTGCCGCAGTATTCATTAAAGTCATTCCAGCAGTTGTTGCACCAATTTGTACATTGGTTAATCTTTGTGTAACTGTTAACTTCTTTTCACTTGTATCTAATTGCGCATTAGCAACAATTCCTTCACGCTTCTTTTGAATTTCATCTTCTCTGCGAGTGATAGATTCTTGGATTGAGTTTGTTAGCGCACTAAAAGATTCTTTATCATTTGCAATTCTATTCAAATCTGCAAAACCAGAAATTAACATAGGTAAATTCATAGATAAATTCATTACAGTTTGAAGAAGTTTATCTCCAAGTTCTGTATCTGAATTCGCCCAAAGGCTCCCAAGAGACTGAAAAGATTGCCAACTAAACATTAATTGGCTAACAGCGCCAGCAGCGTCAACAATACTTGAAATATCAGCTTGGACATTATAGCTTTGCCCTTGCTGTTTGTTAATTTCATCTTGTTGATTTATCTTTTCATCTGTTTCAGATAAAGCATTTCTCCTACCATATAAAGTATCTGCATCAACTAATTGACCATTTTTCATAGCAGCAAAAACTTTATTAACTTGAGTAGATGCTTCTCTGGCTGCTTTGGAAAGCTCATCCATTGCTTGTGCTTGTTCTTCAGGGGACTTAACTGTTGAGAGTTGGTCCATTGCACTGTTTAAGTTGTTCAGAATTTTACGTAACTCTTGCCCTGTTTGAGTGGTATTGTCAAAACTCAAAGTTGTTTGAACAAGATATTTTGTTAATCTGTTAAAACTATCGCCTAAATCATCTACAGATTGATTTCCAGAAGAACCAAAATCTATAATTTGTGCTTGAAGTCTATTTAAGTCAGATGCCGCCATTCTTGTAGACTTTTGCAATTCATCTCTAACATCTTGGGTACTAGATGCCATTTTTTCAGCAGTTTCAGGAACAATTAAGTCAAGACCTGTTTGGTCAATTTGTAAAGTCCCGTCTTCTCCGTAGGAAGTAGATATTAAACTTTTATCTTCTCCTTTTTCTAAAACCTTAGAAGCCACAGCATCTGTCAAAATCTGAGTCTGTAAAATTTCATTTTCTTGAGCAGCCTGCTGTCGTTTTAGGGATATTGTTGTTTCTACAGCTTTATTATATGCTTCTTGCTGTTCAACAGACATTTTAGAGGCATTCGCTAATCCTGTAGTAATAAAATCAATAGCATCTTTGTTTCTACCAGCATCTACATCTTCTATACCAGCTTGACGAAGCTGATTTAAAGCATTGTTTTTATTTTGCTGTTGTTGTCTAGTAACATTTCTATTTTGTACAAAATTACCAATACTCTGAGCTATATTATCGCTGAATACTCTAGTAGCAATTGCTCCAAGTCCCTGTAAAGCAACTCCACCGCCACCAATAGCATTAACCCATTGATTAGTTAAGTCAAGAACTGTTGTTAATGCATCAATCATTCCATAGAAGTCATCAGTATTAAAAATATCATTAAAGATACCTTCAGCTGTAGCCTGAAGTTGATTTAAACGCCCTTCCATAGAATCAGCATAAATTTCTTGCATCTGGTCTGCTGTACCTTCAGCATTTTGAGAAGCACCTAAATAATCTTGGTACAAGTCAGAACGGTTCATCAAAGCTTGGAATCTTGAAAGCTGATAACGTCCAGCAATAACGGTTGAGATAGCATTTTGTTGTGTTTGGTCAAGAGTAGACCAAACTTCCATCAACTGTTCCATAATATCGCCGACATTATTCATGCGGCCTTCGTCATTTAGAACTTCTACGCCAACTTTTCCAAGAGTCTCAGCAATGTTGCCGAGGTTAACACCGTCTTCAAGGGTATTACCCATACTAATGTCTGCAAAACGAGAATAAATAGTCTTTAATGCGTTACCAATATTCTCTGGCGCTTCACGTGTTACAGATTCAATAGTAGCAATCTGTGCATTTAATTGGTCTAAAGTTACACCAGTAGTATTCGCTGTAGATGCGGCCTTTTGTGCAGCGGTTGCTAATTCTTCAACGTCAGCCGCAGATACATTAGCTACATTAGCCCAAGAATCCATCGCCGCATCAATCTGCGCTAAATCGCCCGTGAAATCATAAGCATTCATGATAGTGGTAATCTGGTCAGATGTAGTAGGAGTATCCTGCTGTGAAATGTTAGCCAACTGGGTGGAACGTTCGGCTAATGCAGAAGACATGTCTGTATTAAAACCTTGCTGCGCGAACACTAAAGCAGCATCAGTCATATTAACAGTTGTACTACTTAGTGCTTTTGCCGCCTCGTTTGCAGACTGAGCAAACTCATTCATCTGTTCTTTGGACTGCTGAGTAACCATCATGATATTAGTTAATGATGTGTCCAAATCCCGCACATATTGAACAGTTTGATGTGCACTATTCAGAACACTTTGAAAACCACTAGCAACAACGCCCCAACGAACGGTGTTGCCAATAGTATTAAATAACTTCTCTGTAGTTTTACTAACAGATTTAATACCTGTATCTAACTTACCTAATCTTCCAACAGTGTTAAGAAAAGCTGCATCTCCAACACTTCCAGCAGTGCTAAAAGCTTTCTGCATATCCACAAGTGAAAGATTAGCAGATTTTAATCCATTAGTAAACTTTGTAATGTCTAGCATACCAAGATTAGAATTAAAAGCAGAACTAATCAAGGTTCTTAATTGTTTTAATTTTCCAGAAGCATCGCTTAAAGACCTATCAGAAATCAAATTCTGATTCGCCATTCTTTGAAGTTCTGTCTCAACATTTCTAATTTCCGCCTGCAATTTGGCAATACCACTAGCATCCAGCGTTGTCTGGATAGAATAAGAAACTACATTGGAATACTTTGCCAAACTAATTCACCATCCTTATATTTTCCAAGAGCCAGTGATAATCACAGGCATCATTTTATCTCTTAATTAAGGCAAAAAAAAATAAAGCCTACTTTTATTCAAAGTAGGCTTCTTTAGTTTATTTTAAAATGACCACTATTCAAATAGCGAATCGGGGCTTGCGGGCAATGCTTCCTTTTCATCTACAATCTGATTATTCATTCCCCACTTATCTGCAATATCTAAAACTTCTTTAACGCCAGATTGTGTAGTTGCAGATTGTAGCTGTTCAGCCGCAGCTTTGACAATATCTCCGCTGAACATCTGAATAGTATCAAGTAGACCGCGCGCGGAATGGGCATATTCTGTATATTCATCGAACCAGACCTTACCATTTTCCGCAAGCATCTCTAGGTCAGTCTTAAAATCTTTAGTCATATTATCAATTACACCCTCTTGGAGAAGCTTATCCCAAGCAGTATTAATATTCTCAGAAATAATATGGCTAAATTCTTCTTTCTGTTCTGGATAAAGAATAATTGCCGCGAATAGGTAGAGCGCACGATTAAAGATAAAACTGTTCATAAACCCGTTATCATTCGCAGCTTCTGTTGAGAACGCAATAATATCATACATATCCTGTGTAGATAGACTGCGTTCCTTTTCTAATGTTAAATCAATGGCCATTGATTTATACCTCCTTGTATCTCCGATATTTTAAATTTACTATAACATAAATTTTTGTTTATGTCAATTAAATTAAAGACAATGCAGCCACATTTAATTTTATAGTTACTAAAGTAGAATTAAATTTAGATGTTAAATCAGACTCCCATGCAACTGAACGTTTTTGCGCCATTTGCTTTCTATACATATCTGCAATAGAAGAAGTACCACCATCCCAGGTATACCAAGGTAAATCACGATAAAATCTATACCGTTGTTTTCCTCCGTCATATACAATAGCACTAGGGTTGTCTATAACTCGATTCAATATTTCTTCAATTCCCCAAAGCTTATTTTCTAAAAGGAATAATGCATTGTTATTATATCTAGAACCATTTCCTGCTAGAAAATCAATAAAATTTAAAGTTACAACATAGTCAACCAAAGAGCGCCAAGCAGAGGCTAGCGTATTAGGTCCTGAATAATCATCGCCCAATTCATTCTCTTTTTTCTCTCTACCAGAAGCAAGGCTATAAATATAATGCTTACTTAAATCATGGTTTTTGTTCCTTGCATTATTAAATAAGGTTTGTAAATTTTTAGAAGTTTGTAATTTAGCTAATTTATTTTTTATTTGCCCTGAAGCTGGTTGAGGTAGCTTTTTTATGCTTCCTCCAAAATTTAAAATAAGACCATCGTCTGTTAAGACAAAAGAAGCATCATTTTTGTTGAAAGTTATTGTAGGGAAATCTTTTTTTGCAAGATTTTTTAATTCCTGGTCTATTTTTTGAGAAACATTAACAGACAAAAACTTACCAGATGTGTTTGTATAAACTGGTGTTATTTTACTCCCGCCCGTTAAAGATGAAAACACTTCTGTAGTCGCTGCCGCACCCTTTTTAATTGCAACTTCTAAAGCCCTAGTAGCTGCCACTTCATATGCAAAACCTCCTAGATGTGAAAGGTTTCCCCCAATTTTGCCAACTAAAACAGCAATTAAATGATTAGTGCTTTTAATGTTAGCACCTTTTGCCGCACTTCCCTTACTCGTTGAGTAAGTTAAACCTTTTGTAGAAGTTGTTCCAAGAGAAGGAATTAAATCAATGGCGGCTTGAATTCTTGCGTAGGTTTTTATTATATTCTGCTCTGCTTCTGAAAAATTCTCCGTAGGAGATATTTCTACCAAATCAGATTTAGAAGTAAGAACTCTTTTTAATAACTCTGAACTAGAGATATTCTGCTTAGTTGAAGCATATAAGTTTACAGCATAATTTATTGCATTAGGATAAGCTCTGGAGAGGAAATCAACCATATCATCTAGGGCTTTTTGAGATGTCGTTTGACAATTACTTAATTGAGAAACTAACTGTTGCCCCAATGAAGCAGAAGAAACTGTCCCAGAAGTAATTTTACTACCCAGAGTACCCAATTGTTGAAAAGAGTAGTCTCCAATACCACTTTGTGCAGACGAAGTAAAAATTGTATTACCCTGTAATTGTGCGGCAATTTCTTGAGACAAATCTTGACCGCTCAAATTATTTTCTAGTAAAGACATAATTTCTTGAGCTTGAGGATTTGTGCTTCCCGCAGTCATATTACTTCTACGAATGTTTTTATATTCTTTTAGCTGTCGTCTAAGAGTTGTTTTGTTTGCTTGCTCACTATATAATCTAGCATCGTATCCAGAATGTTCAAACCAGTAGTGGAGATAAAGCATATATCACCTCCTTATACACCAAAAAGGGGTACTCCCGCAGGAATACCCCTTTCGATTATTGTATTACTTTAGACTTCTGGAGCAAAAGTTGCTTCCTCGCAGTTTACTGTGTAAACCTTGCCCTTAGTATTTTCAATGTCACCTTCAGCAGCTACCTTGGATTCATAAACTCTCATTTCACGAGTTTTTACCTCGTTGCTGAAAGCAAGAATTAATCCCATTGTAGTGTCGGTGTCACCAGTCTCGCCAAAAACATTGATTTTAGCAGGACCGGCTAGAGTCATCATCTTAATAGCTTGACCTTTTGTACCAGTTAGAGTTACGGGAACATAATAATCTGTTTGATCGGCTCCCACAAAGGCTTCATTCCAATCAGGAACGTGGTTGATTGTACCGGTTACTTTGATGGTATCCCCTTCTAGAGTAACGTTTCCGTCCGCCATAAGCTCGGAAAGTTGCTTACCAGCAAATTCCCCAGTTGATAGAGCGCTGGCAGCTTCTACGGAGCCAGCCTGATTAAAACCCTGGTCGTCACCCTCTTCTTCAGCATTGAAGATAGACTTGCTATACCACTTATCAACATCTTCGTCAGAAGTGCGGTTCTCATGACCCATTACACCCTTGGTGCGATAGTTATGAGTTGCAGCATCATTGTCAAGAACCTGAAGAATAGCCATTACCTTCTTCTTACGATTGAACTTAGTATAAGCAGGGAAGCAGTCAATCGTGAAAGTAAAGGTTGAAGGATCGCCACTATTAGCCATTGTGAATGTGAAGTTGGACTGAATCTTACCACGAGGAATTACGAACTCAGCAGGTAGGTCAGAACCAGTTTCTTCGTCACGGAATAGAGTGGAAGCTTCAATGTAGTAGTAGCCAGCGAATGTCTCAGCGTCAATCTGCATTTCATAAGCGCCCTCAGTATGGACTTCATAGCAGTCAATTCGGACAGTATCGCCAACCTTTACAGGTTCGTCCTGACGTGGATCGCCTGGTTCATCAGAGCCAATAACAAAGCAAATTGTCTTGCCATCAGCCTGAACTTCGCCAACACCATTAATAGTAGCAGCTTCAAGAGAAGCACCATCTTCGCTAAGAATCATAACTTGCTGCTCAGTAACGGCAGATAGATACTCGGCCTGAGCACCAGCAGAGTCAAGAGTGATAGGATAAACAGGAGCTTCCTTAGAAACTACTAGAGTAGCACCATTGCGGTCTTCATCGCTTAGCTTAGCAACAATCTGCTCGCCAACCTTTTCCGCAACCATGTCATAGTTAGTATGGACATATACCTTCTGAGCGTCGATACCCTTACCCTCATCAGCGTCGCGACCCTTTACAACACCAGCACCAGAAAGGATACTGAAGCTGATAGGAGACATTAGAGCATCTTCTAGAGTGAAGGTAAGAGTCTTCTCACCATCCCAACCAATTAGACGAGGATTACCTTGACCCATATACATTCCATTTAGTTCGCTAAACCAAATGCGTTTTCTAAGAAACTGCTATACGTTACCGTATAGATTAGACTATATCTTATTCCTTTTCAGGAATCCGCCCATTTCGACCGCCAATCGCTTGCGGCCTACGTCTTTCGACTAGTCGTTGAACATTCAATTAAAAATCAATGTCTTGAGTCAAATAAACCCAGTTCCTTTTATTCTTAATTGCAGAAATCGTGCTTTTAGAACACCCATATTTCTTCATTATTTTAGAATAGGGAACGTGATTAAGTAAATCATTAATAATGTCTAATACTTGACGCTCCTGTAACTTACTTGCAGGATTGTCTTCTCCTTTTAATCTTGCAGCTAATCCAATCTTCACTGCATGAATTCTATTCTCTTGGTTAGTACACCACTCAAGATTAGAAAGAGAGTTATTTAACTTATTTCCATCAATATGATTTACTTGAAAATTAGCAGCGTCTTCGCGAGGGCTAAAACATAACATCACTAGTCTGTGACGGAAAAATGCTTTAGAACTTCCATCTTTTAAGATTAGTCCATTCTTTACATACCCAGCTTTAACACCGTCTTTTAATTTTCTTTGACCATAGTCAGTAAAAAGCTCGCCAGAATCACTAATGTAATAACGATCTTTTACTTCAGGGATAAATTTACTAATTTGTAATAACATATCAGTGCCTTTTCCTAGAATTGTTTTTAATTGCTTTGCTGCTGATTTTCTTATAATCGTAATCCAAAATTATAAGAGGTCCCAGCAATTAGAGCGGTTTTCACTTTATTCTTACGAATAAAGGGAGCCGTCATTGACCCTGTGCATATACAGTAGTAGCCGCACCCTCAAGACTAGAAGTCTTGGCAGTGTCAATATAGAGTACTGGCTGATATGCATCAAAGTGTTGGTTTCCAATGTCTACAGAGGTTAGTGGCTTGAAAACAACATCACAGATTTCGCGAATACCGAATCTATTCATGTATTTTCTCTCCTTACAATAATAGAAAAAATCTGTATACATCTTTTTCCTTGTTAGAAATACCTCACGCACTAAGTATTTCAACATTTATATATAAAGCGGTTGCCCGCGTTATATCAGTATAAATTATCCATCCAGTTATCAGGTTCTTTCATTTTACTAACGTCCATCATTGGAGTAGTAGCAATCTTTTGATATAAATCAAAAGCGACCTTCTTACCATATCGAATAAACGTATCATATAACTGGAAAGGCGTATAATTAAACAAAGATTCTAGAGATACATTCATTCCAACAGACAGAATTGAAACATAGTTTGTAAACAAACTTCCTGTACCTTTATCTTCTTCTAAGGCAAGTTGCTGTCTAATTTGATTACCACGTTTTAATTTTTCCGCGATTCGTGCAGCTGCATCATTTGCAGGATTATAATCTTGCGTAGATTCGCTTCCTTTTGGAAGAAAAAGCATCTGTAAAGTGTTTTTGAATTCTTCAAAATTCATTGGATTAATCTGCCCAACAATTCGCTTACTATCTCCAACTAAGAATGATATACATCCTGGGTCAAAACGAATATTATATTCTGGAAAGATTAACTTAAAGAATTCCAACATATCTCTTTTTAAGTTATCATCTTCGTTTAATATTACCATCAATACTTGAAAATCTTCAAGCATTGCTAATCGAGAATTGCCCTCTTTAATGGGTGAAACTGTTCGTTCAATTCCTGTAAATATCTGCACACCCATTAAAAAGTTATCTTCTCCAAAAGCACAAATATCTTTGATAGATGGCTGCGACACTGCAATATTGCAATTATTTACTTTAACAGGCCATCCCGCATATATCTGTGCCAAATCTCCTTTTATCGCCATATATAATCACCTACAGATTAGTTAAATCATTAGGTGCTGGATAATCATTATCTCTATTCTCTGAATCATCAGCTTCGCTGTGAGTTGCTACATATCTAAGTAATACTCCACCCAGATATTCATTTAACACTAATTGACTAGCTCCAAGAAACTGTAAAGTACCAATCCCAGACAAATGTGATTCATTCAAAATACCATCAATATATCCCGCAATCATCCAAGGACGTAATTGATAATCTTCCATATCCCAATAGTCGAGATGTGAGATAATTGAAAAACTAATAACACAGTCTCTATATCTTGGATTGCTAGTTGGTACAAAGTCATCAAACTCAAGCATAATATAAGATTTTACCTCTTCATGCTCTCCAAAAGATAGCTTAGGAATAGTTTTAATAAACTGTTCGTCCCGCATATCTTTAATAGTATATTTATCAATTGTAGTTTGATATTGTACTTGATTTCTATCTAAACAATCTGGAGCGTTAATAATCAAAAGTCTTTTTAGTTGGTCGCTATAAGGTTTAGAATCAACTAAAAGTTTTCTCCAAATAGTTTCTTGGTCTTTATTAATAGAAAGGAAGGTAGACTTATAATTAGTTTTCAAAAGATTAGATGCTGTTTTTTTCATTCTACCTCCCTTATAATGATTTAATTTCTACTTCTAAGCTAGTCTCTTCTCCATTTTCCAAGAGACAGAATAAAGTAAACTCTCCCTTGCGGCCAGTGGTAATTTCGACTTGACACCAATCTTCTCCGCAATCAACAATTTTAGCAACATCAGACATAGCTTCAATAGAGAATGAACCTGTATCATGCTTTAGCCAATATTTATGAGTATCATAAGGATACACTACTTGCGGGCCTTGGATAATTGATTTTTCCCAATCAATATTTACAACTAATGCTTGATCGCCATATTGCAAAGTGAATGGTTTAACCGTTCCTGCATGAATTTTAACTTCACAAATGCGGCCATCCTCTTTAACACTTTCTATTTCTACTCTTGGATTATCTTTAACTTCCCATTCATATTTTGGATTATAGTATAATGGGTCAATCATATATCCAACAATAGAATCTGGCTTTACTAAAGTCTTTCCAATAATAGTTGGGGCAGGGTCAATTGAAATATCAGGGTTCTGTTCAATCTTTGGAAGCTCTTCAATTGTATTATCATAATATTCTTGAACTTCAAGTTCGATAATACCTGGGACTGAAATAGAATCTGTTACTTGAACTTCCCACTCATGTCCGTCAAGTTTCATTTTAGTAAAACGCTTAAAGTGCTCTTTAGTGTTTTCGTCATTTTTAATATAGATAGTGCCAGAGAGATTCAATTCATTAACATTGATTTGATTCTTCTGAAACCAACGCAAATCTGTTTCTGTCGGGCCTTGGAAGTAAATCCAATATTCTTTGCCATTTACTTCATAAGTATATCGACAACGAATAATTTCTGCCCTTAGATAAGCTGTCTCCGTAAACACTTGGAGATATACCATCCAATGAGTGCCATCATCTAATACTTCAAATGTATCTCCAGGCTCTAATCCACTGTCAAATTCAACAGAGATATACTCTTTATCGTAATCTGCCTTGAGGTTATTGCTATTAATCAAACAAGGCCATGCCGCATGTAAAGGAGTTTTAATCATTCTTGAATTATAATCATTCTTTAAAGCCCATTGTAAAGACTTTAGTTTTTGTTGATTAATCCTCCCCATCTGAGTTCCACCTAGAGCTTCAATTCGAGCCGCAAGTGTTTGCATTGACATAGCAGCCCTCCTTTAAATCTTTTGCTCTAAAGAACTAATCATAGAACAACATTCAAATATTGTTCTTCTATAGTCATAAAATTCAAGGTCATTGCCGAGTTCAAGCATACCTTGAAGTTTACTGATAATTTTTAATCCTTCGCTTAAATCGGGGAACAGATGTAACAGTCCCACTAATTCAATTAAAAGAGTTGCCAAAGGTTTTTGCCAATCTTCACCCTCTTCCCGCAAAGGAAGTAATCTATATATTTGATTTAGAATTCGTTTTAAATTATATTTAACAACACTGGAGTCAATATTTAAACTATCATCATATATTACATACATCTTACATTGGCTCCATGATTTGTCTAAAAGTAGTTCTCATGCGACCATTCGCATCCTTCTTGCGTCTACAATATAAACGCTGTAGATGAAAACCTTCGCGCTCATGGTCTTTCTTTAATTCCAAAAGTTGCTTCATATGTGAAGCTTGGGAAGTGAAACTAAAGTCACTCCCACTATACTTTTGCCGCACAAGGTCTACATTGGCTAGTTGGAAGCCTAACCATTCCATTATCATATATTCTCTGATAATGCGCATTTCTTCAATATTTAAATGTGTTGTAAAACATTTGTTTTCTAAATCTAAATCAAAAGGGTCTGCCCATCGAGGAAATTCAAAGTGCGGGAGTGCCGCAATCAAAATTTCTTCCAGCATAGCTTCAGTATCTTCTTTTGTCATTTCCATGAACATATCATCGGTGATACCTGCTAGAAAAAAATCATACATTTCCTGAAAAGATGTTTTTATTGGCTCAATTCTTGTTAGAGGCGTTACTGGCATTCGCCGCACCTCCTATCTTAGCTCTGAACTCTACGAGAATTGGTCTTTGGAGCTTCCTCTGCCGCACTTCTGCGTCTACGAGTAGGCTCTACTTTATCTTCAATACCCATAGCAGCATTATACTGCTCGGATAGGTTAATCATACTGTCAACATTCTTGCCAGTCTTTTCTAGAATAGCTTTACGCTTAGAAACATCGTTGACTTTTAGCTCGACAGCCCTCTGAACAATTGTATCAACAATTCCTTCAGGGGCGAAATCTAACGCATCTAGTAATTCATCTAAAGAACCAGAAGTTAGACATTTATCAATATCTTCGCGTGTCCATTTATATTCATGCTCAAAAGTATCAGAAGAAACGCCAAATTCCTTTGCAAGACCTTCGTCCCGCACAGATAGACAGTTTCTAAATAGATAAGTTACACCAGGAAGATAGTTTAGTCTACGAAGAGTATCCTTATCAAAATTCTTAACTTCTTCTGGTTGAAAACTATATCTACGATGCATTTCTTTGTCAGGAATTACCACAATGTGGTCAGTCAGATTTCGCACCTGAATCATTTCAGTATCACTCATTTTATCTCCTTTTATCTCTTTATTAAAAAAGGGAGGGTATTTTTCAACACCCTCCCGAATCGTTTAATGGTCGGTTCTAACTACTGACCTTATTCTCCAGACTCTTCTGGTTTTACAGCATTCTCTGCGTCAACGTAATATTGTACTTGACCTTCTTTTACTTCACTATTCTGTGTCATACCAGTTGAATCTTCTACAGTAGCTCCTTCACCATCAATCCAGACGGTAGGTTGACCATATGCCTCTGTGGTATTAGTGATTGGTGATGTGACAATTAGTTTTGCATCAGACAAACCTGCGGCCTTACCCTTAGAAACTTCAATGCCGCCAAAATGATTTCCTGATACGTCAATATTTTCACCCAATGTTACTGTTGCACCGTTTACTAAGATACCAGCGTTTCCGCCAGAAGCTTTAATATTAGAAAGCGTATAAGTGCCATTATAACACTGCACACCATACGTACTATTCCAACTTTCTGTCATTGCGGTATTATTGATATTAATATTCTTAAGTTCAGAACCGTCTCCCAAGAGTACTAGATTCTGTCCGACGTTAGAAAACGTTAAAGTCTTACCGCCACCATCAATTGTCTTTGCTGTTGGAATAGTCATCGTTGAGGGTGCCGCTACATCCTCTGTTAATGTAATAGTCTTAACCTCTGGATTGCTAATAGCAGAGGTTAGAGAATCAATATCTCCAACCTCTACGTTAGTCTCAGGAGGTTCAGGGTCAGGAACCGGAACTTCTCAACGAGTAGCTTTCTTAAGCTCGGTGTTACGATAGCTGCACATCCAGTGATTTAGGAATGTAGCAATACCGAACTTCTTGTAAGTCTGTAGGTCGGTTGACCAATCGTCATTCTCGCTAGTCTCACGAACGCAGGTAGGACCTTCAAAAGCAAGCTTGACAGGCTTATCAGTACCAACAGGAATGATGTAAGCCTGAGCAGGGTCGATTACCTTTTCCATGTTGGTTTCATCAACCATAGACTGAGGAAGAATGATTACCTGATGGCCCTTATAGTTAGCAAGGTAGCCACGGTCCCAAAGGGTATTCTTCATATCGCTGGAAACCCAGCCCTCAGCAGGAACCATCTTAGCTGCAAATTCCTGAGTGCAGTAGATGGAAGCATGACCATAGGAATCAGCAATAGCTAGAAGTTCATCCATAGTAGCTTCATCAAAGCCCGCAACCTCAGCCTTGTTGGGGGTAGGTAGAGAAGCAACAGCAGACTCTAGAGCCTTAGCAATCTCCTTGTAAATGTATTCATCCATACCCTCAAGGATAACGTCGGTTAGTTCAGAGAACTGAATGCGGCCATCAAGGAATTCCTCAAAACCGATACGGCAAGCAGCGCCGATAGCACTCATTTGGACTTCGATTTCAGCACCGTCTAGCATGAAGGTTTCATAACGGCCAGCTAGACCGACTTTAGTAACAAAGCCCTTAGCACGCTTGCGGGAAGCTTCAGTGATACGCTTACGGAAGATAGCCTTGTCGCCCTGGGCGAGAACGCGAACATCCGCAAAGTCCATATACTGCTGCTCAACCTTAGCAGGAAGAACTTCGTCAATAGTCTCTTCAATTAGACGGAAGATAACATTCTTGTTATCACGATAGTTAGCATAACGGTTGTTGCCGTTACCAAGCATCTTCTCAAGTTCGTTGCGAAGAGCTTCATTTACTTCGGCAGAGCTGAAGTTCTCAGTCTTACCGTCCTGAGTAAAGGAGTAGGCAACAGGAGCATTCTTGCCAGCCTTAGCAGCTGCGAATGCTAGATTACGTAGATCTTTAAATTCCATTATCTGTCTCCCCTCCTTACGCAATTACCTGAATCTTAACACCAGGCTGTAGGTCTGGCATCGTAGTTTCTTTTACAACCTTGAAAGAGTGCTCGCCAGCAGGAGCTGCGCCAGCTTCTAGACGACCATCAGCGCCAACCTTTAGCTTGTCACCAACGTTATACTCGGCTTCCTTGACAGCGTTTGTGGTGAAAATATCACCAGGAACCATCGCAAAAACGCGAGGAGTCATAACACCATCATAGAAGTCACTCTTCTGCATAGCATAATCACGATGCATCTGATGACGCTCGTCATATAGCTTTTCCTCATTGAAGACCATCATCCAGGGGCCTTCGCCATCAAAATTGCACTCGCCAGCAGCATAGTCATACTTGACAAACATGCCATTCTCTAGGACATCAATGTCCTCTGCTGCGGGAAGCTGTGCATAAACCTGTCCGTTACGAGGAGCGGAAAGGTGATTAGGCTCGACATACCCATGTCCAACCCTTTCAATTGTTACAGCCATTTAAGCTTTCCTCCTTTTATTCAAACAGAATATAAGTTAAACTAGTCAACATATCTCCAATGATAACCACCCGCAGTGTGTCGGGCACCTTTGCAAACTTTTGAAATGTGTTGATGACTAGCTTTTTTACCATTAGGATTTTCCAAAGATAAACTCCATTTCTCAGCATCGGAAATGCTTTTAAAGACTATCTGTTGTTCAACACATAGAACTTTTTTACTAACAGCTTCGTTACTTTTCTTTCTCGCTTGTTTTAAATGCTCTCTATGTCGCTCAGGATGCAATTTGTTAGATTCTTGAGCTTTAATCAAACTATTCAAAGCATTTTGTCTAGCTTTATCTGGATTATTTTTTATCCAATTTACTAAGCCGTCAGCATTATCTCCACCCAAAGTCATATTATAACCTTTATTGTGTTCTATATAGCTATCAAAAAATTGAATCCAGTATATTTCTCTTTCTTTTAGTTCTTCTGAAGGAACTTCTTCTATAATTTCCCAAGAGAAATTACTTTCTCCATACTTTCTAATCGCTTTATGAAAAACACTTGTGTCCTTAAAATCATTTTTTTTAGAATCACTGAGATGTTTTCTTTTTCTTTTTTGAAAGTCTATGGTCTGACCGATATAAATCTTACCATTCACAAGATTGGTAGCTTTATAAATTACTCCCATTATAAAAATCCTTTACATGTTTTGTTTTGCTTGACGGAGTGCATCCACCATTGGAGGAACGAACCCCGCAGTCTCATTATCTAGAGAGAATGAAAGAAGTGGAGAAACTTCCTCTTCTTCGACTTCTGGCTTACCATCAAGGGTAGAGAAGTCAACATTCTTCTTAACATAAATTAATGCAAGCTTTTCTTCAATTTCCTCACAAGTATATTCAGACTTATGAGCAATTACCTCAGCCTTATCTTCATCGCTGAGCATATGATATTTATTAATAAGAGCATCTTTCTTTAGATTCTCTTGCTGTAGTTTAAACTCGCGGAGAGAGTTTAGCTCTTCCCGCATATCAGCAATAGTCTGCTGTAGTTCGGCAACTTCATCAAGTGAGTTCTTGGCAGGAGGATTCTTCTTTTTCTTGTCATCTTCGGAATCGTCAGCAGGAGCATCTTCCTTACCATCTTCGGCAGGAGCATCTTCTCCCTCTTCTTCCTTATCCTCATACTTCTTTTTCTTGGTGCCGCAAGCGAACTCTTCATCGTCCTCTTCGTCATCATACTTTTTCTTCTTGTTGCCACCACAAGCAAACTCTTCGTCAGAATCTTCGCCCTCATCTTCTGCAGAATCTTCAGCAGAATCCTCTACTTCTTCAGCAGCTTCTTCAGTCTCTTCGACCTCTTCAACTACATCTTCCGCAGTTTCTTCTACTTCGACCTGCTCAATGTCTTCAGGCATATCCGACCCTCCTTTGTTTTGTAGTGCGAATTTTAATTCATTCATCATGCTGAAAAGTGTGCGTGAAAAATTTTCATCCTTAGTAAAGTTCTTACTTACTTCTGGACTAGTAACAGACGCACCTTCAAAACAAGGTTCAACGTCGTCACCTAAGATGCAAAGCTTTGTAAAGATTGCATCATTAATAATGAAAAATTCAATCCCAGTATTATTGTTTGTTGCCCAGTGACCTTTCATTGTTTCGCCATCAAGCTCCATAGACTGACCTTTTCCTTCAGTAATGCAACTCATTACTTCTGGATATTGGTCTGTCCATAGATAACCTGTAGTCATCAGATACTCACGCTCAATATCACTCCCAAATTCATCTGTATCGACAAACTTTTGGAACCATACTTCAGCGTCTGGAGCAACAAAACCATAGGGGACAGTCTTACAAGCAAATGTAACTTCCCCATCCTCAATATGAATTACTTCGCCGTGGTCGCCAAAGTCTTCAATATCTTTACGATAAGCCCCTACAATTGGCGTACCTGGCAAAGAATTAGCCATTTGAATGGCAACGTTTTTATCAATGTAAGAATGATTTCTATTCTCACCAAGATAAAACACTTTAATTTCACATCGAGAAATACCAGGGTTTATAGCATCAGGTTCTAGATTGATAAACTCGGGAGCATCAATCGTAGCAACTGAACGATTATGATTCAAAATAAACCCCCTATGACTGACTTTCTCTATTCTGAATTGTTTTTTCTGATTTTTCTTCATCAGGTAGCTCAGGACGTCCGCCTTCACTGCCCGCAGAAGGTTCATTTCCAGATTCTGTATTACCATTACTAGAAGAACCAGACTGTGTAGAAGACATTGAAGGAGCTACAAATAGTTCATCTAGATTCATTAACTCATTCTCAAAATAAGCAATGGCAATAACAGAAGTTTGAGATTGCCCAAGAGCAACTTGCGGCAAAAGCTTTGAAAAACCAATCATCGTTTGCTCTTTATAAAGCTTAGCTAAATCCTTATAGTTATAAACTGTTGTAGGAAGAATCTGCACTTTATACTGTAAACGTTTAACATTTTTGTTAAAAGGTTTCAAAAGACTTTCCGCATACTCTTCAAACTGTAATAATAAATTGGTCATTGTTGCTTCGTCATTTGCAATAGATTTTTCAAGTGCTAAATTACCACTTGTATTAAATTGCATCTGACTAACGCCCGCATTGTTATAAACAGTTCGCTCTACGCGCTCCAAGAGGTCAACAGATGATACGTTGCTTTTGTCTGACATATCCGCGACATTTACATCCGCAAACGTTGTCAATACATCAACACCAATAGCATCTGCTAGCATTGCAACTGCATTGCTATGTAGAGCTTGGGCCTCTTCAACATCGAAGATTAAGTCACCATTTTTGTCAATAGGCATCTTTTGAATGATAATCCTCAATAGTTGCTGTGCCATCTTCTTCTTATCTAAATCTTGCGCATCCTCCAAATCCATCAAGGAAGGAATAACCGCCGCAAACAGTGGTGCGTCACTATTGCTTAAATTAAACTTTACTGACTTTTCTGGGTCTAGTAAGAACCAGCCAGAATCATCACCTTGATAATCTTTTGGAAGCGTTCCATTTACATAATCCAAATAGGCTTTCTGGAATTCTTTTGGAAACATTTTAAGCACTTTTAGTCGATAATCAATATCACTAAAAGCGTCGTTAAAATATTTTATATTAAACTCAACTGCTGGTCTGCCATTCCATTCATATCTAGAACGGCAATAATCAACAGGGAGTTCTTGAAGGAATGTCGCTGTTTTCTGGTCTAATCTATAACCATAGTAACAGCCATTTCTAATTACCTTTAATGCAATTTCCCCAAACACTCTTTTTAGCTTAGAGTTTTCCAAGAGTGCAGAAGATTTATACCAACCTTCAATAATTTTCTCAGGTTTTAATGAATCATCTTTGACTACAGGCGTAATAAACCAATCATATTTATAAAGGAATGCCATATAACGACATAGGCGGGAATAAATACCGCTGGTGTTAAAAAAGTAATTAGAAATTCGTCTTAATTCTTTTACAGAATTGGTAGAAATAGCTCTGTCCACATCTTCTCTGCGGATAGGTCTGTTATTCTTATACCAAAAATCAGGGTCAAGAGTTACATCATCTTTTAAAGAACTCTTACCAACTTTAATTTTATTAAATTCTAAAGAGGTTTTTTGATTCGGAGTAGACTTATAAAGTCTAAAATCTCGTTCATCTTTGTCCTTGAATCTCGCCAAGTTTCACCTCCTTTTAATAGCCCGCAGCCCGCATGATATAATTGTAGTTTAACCTAGCTTCATCATAGTAAGGAATAGTAACTAATTTTATATTATGCTCTAAACAGTATTTCTTTTTTAAACTGTCATTATACTTTTGTCGATTATTTCCTTTTCTGCCGCCCCACTTAGCAACAGGAACGTAATGTTGTCTACCTTGCGCTTCAATTAGAAAATCAAGTTCGCCAGTATCATCAAAGACCGCAAAATCGAATCTTAAAGCACGTCCACTAGAGACAACCAAATCAGGAAATTCATACTCTTCTTCAAAAGGTAAGTCTGCGTCCATTAAAATATCGTATATCTTATTTTCTAAGCTTGAACTACGCATAATAATCCTTACCTACAATATTACTATTACATATGAAAATACAGAAAATCAAATAATTACTTTTTGCCCTAGAATTTTTAATTATTTTTAGTGAAAAACATGAAATCTTTAATATTGCGGCCCTTGCGCTTATGATTTTTATCTTCTTGCAGTTTACACCAATAGAGTCCATAGATAAGTGCGGAAAATTTGTCCTTTTTAATCTTGCGGGAAGATTGTTTAAGGATAATTTTAGCACCTTCATTTTCTTGAACCAAATTAGCCATCTGTGATTTTAGAATACTAGTTTCAACATATGGCCGCAAATAATCAGCACGTTGCGCCGCCGACATTTTCTTGCCTTGCGCTTGCGCCATTAGTTTATTCTTTGCAACGTTTTCATCAATCAAGAATCTTAGTTTACCAGAAAGTAATTGTGTCTGACAGTAGGCATACATTTCAGAGTTCAGCGCCTGGTCAGCTTTCATAATATACATGGCATTATGAACTGTGTCTGGAGTTTCATACTTCTTATAAATTCTATCGTCATCGTTATAAACTCCCCAGTTCCACAAAGTTTCTCCAGTATCATAATCCTCTTGGTCTATAACTAAGAAGTCTACAAGTCCTGCACCCAAGCCATTACCGTCGATGACCGCAATATTACATTTGTATTGGTTAAACAGTCTTTTAATTTTAATTGCTTGCATACCAAAGTGGTCTTCTTCAAAAGTATAAATATTAACAATCTGCTTTGCAAAAACACCAGTTGGTTGCGGGGTAGCTTTAATAACTACAACTTCAGTTGTGCAGCCAAATCTGCCGACATCAACGCCAAGAAGATAATACCCTTTTGCCGCAATCCCCTTGTTATAATTTTCTTCAGCAATTTTTAACACTCTACATTGGTCGAACTTGTTAGTATTAAAGAACGCACCTTCAATATTGCCAGCCCAAATAGAATTATATTCTCTATCAAAGCCGGCTTCATCCATAGAATTATCCATCTCTTGGGATTGAATGAAGTTCGCAGGCTGTAATCCTTCTACAACTGGAATCTTCCAGTCTCCACCGAGAATAAATGCATTTTTTGGGTCACCAACCATTTCACATAACGTTTGAATTAACTTGTCATATGAATACGTATCTTTATATCCCGCAGAAGTAACAAAAACCGCACTTTGATTCAATACTTCGTTGGGATCAACTTCACCATTGACTTGACGGCTAATAACAAGTGTTGGCATAATAATTTCAGTTAATTTATCTTGGTCAATCTTCGCGCATTCCTCTACCAAGAGTCCTTGGAAACGACTGCCACGAGTAGTTTCTGTCATAGCAACATTTTGGATAATAGAGTTGTTCTTAAAAGAGAAGATAACACTGTCTTTCGTTTGAGAAGTCTGTGAAATCTTACCTCTAGTATCCCACATAATTTCATTAGCTAGTGCAGGAATCAATTGACAAATTTCTTGCATTTTAGAGGACAGGATTTGCGCGGACTGCCCCTTTCCATCAGCGACAGTCGCTAGTTTTGCTCTTGGATAAAGAACAGCCTTAATCATTAATGACATGACGGCAAGGAACGACTTAGAAAAACCACGACTAAAGACCGCATATACTGTTTTATAACGCATGACTATCCGCAAATACATTCTTTGAAAGAAATAGAATTTAAAACTATTCTCTGGATTTAAACTGCAAAGATAATCAATAAACTTGTCAGGATACTTTCTCCAATAGGCAATGATTTTTTGATATTGCTCTAGATTACTTCTAACCTTATTCTTATCAATTTCTACTTTTCTAGTCTTAGGCATCTGCGTAGTGGTTTTCATTAAGTTTTTTAAACTCATAGAAAATCACCTTCCGCAAGTCTAAAACTTTCATTCTCAATTTCTTCCATTAAGAAATCTTGGAATGATTTAGCTTCTTCTTCTGTTACTGCTTCTTGCGCACTATCAAATGAAGAATTCATAATTTCTTCTACAGAATTATCTTTCTTCTTCTTTAGATTTTCAATATAAGATTCAATCAAATCGCCAAGGCCAAGTTCTTCTTTAACAAGTCGATTTACATAGTTTTTCATATCTTTAATTGTAAAATCAACTTTGTCTTGCGGATATTCGATTGGGTCATCATATTCTGGAATTGCTCCGCCTTCGCGTTCAACAAACGCTACTAACTCTCCAATAGAGTCAATATCTCTAGTTTGCTCTTCTTTGTTCTGAGCTTCAGTAAATTTAGCAGACTTGCGAAGCTGTTCATATACTGTAGCAAGTTTCTGGTATCCTTGATAATCTTCTACATCTAATGCCTTGTCCATCTTTAAATGGACTTTGCAGATTTGAATCAAAGATTCTTCACGGTCAACGTTCAATTCATACTCTGCCGCATACTTTTGATAGGTATTCTCTAGTTTTACCCACTCTGTTGGAGTATATGTAATTCCCCATTTTACAAGTAGATATTGCATATCCGCATCTGTTAATTCATCTACAATTTTATTTTCATAATCTGTTTGAATGTCTTTGCGGAACTCTGGAACATCTACTTTTAAAGTTTCCTCGCCATTTTCATCTTCATAGGTGTATGTATGGTCTGGAATATCATCGTTTAAGTGCGGGCCAGCATTTCCAAAAGACAAGGTTTCGTATGCGGCCTTAGTGATTTCCCCAGCTTCATACTTTTTCCGCAAATTCTCTTCATAGTTTGGATCAATATCTTTAGCTTGTTGGATGCCTTGTGCGGCCAATCGTTCTCTATTGTTAATTTGATCGCTATCGCTATAGTGATAGTCCGCATACTGTGCCATATTCATAGTGCGGATATACTGACCAATTACTGATGCTGGACCAAATTTACCTGGATTTTTTTGATATTGTTTATTTGTTTGTTCTACCCATACAGATTCAATGTAAGGCACATCAAACATTTCAAGAATCCATTTAAAAGTATCTGGTTTGCGGTTGTCGATATGCATTGTTAAACAGTCTTTACACCAATCGCAACGCTCGCCAGACTTCATTTTAAAGAAAGATGTTTCCTTTTTCGTTTTCCCGCACTTAATACATGTTTTGTCTTGCCAGGTAGGCATTTGCCACCTCCCTACTTCTTTTTGCGGCAATCCTTACAAATACTGTAAAAACCATCATCAGAAGTGTTCTTAGAGAAGAATAGTGGATGTGCTAATTTCACTTCCCCGCATCTCCCGCACTTTTTCCATACACCATATTTAACATTTGTGAAATACCAGACTAGCCAATCCTTGGATGCTTGTTCCGCAAGCATCTTAGGGATTCGTTTGCGCCACAGTGTTGAAAAATATTGTTCGTTATGTTGAATTCCATAGTGGGATTCCATTAGCTTTTGGATTTCTTCGTTAGTGCGGCCATCAATCTTCCAAATCACTAAATCAAATAAAATTGGCTCGTCCCGCAAAGTCTTGTATACTAAGTCCTCTAAATCCAAAAGCAAGTAATGCATGTCTGACATTAAATCTTCCGCACATTCCTGTTTTAGTTGGGAATAATAGCATAAAAGGAATGATACATGTGCAGGGTTGAATAGTGTAATTAGACCATCTGAGTGCGGCATATCATTTTCATCTAGATAAATGTTTTCTTCTAGAGAAACATGTGCCATATTTTTGATTTGATTGGAAACTCTTCCTGATGCAGGGCTTGACTTGGCTGAAGCTTTTAGAATGTAGATTTGCTGCCAGGTTTCAATGATTTGCTTCTTTAGCGAATATCGTTTCTGACCAGTTGCCGCATCAAATTGCTTCTTTAGCTTTTCAATCAATTCTAAATTTTCCCGCAATCCAGGAATTTCTTCTTTATCTTCTGAAGTGATTTTTTCTTTTCTATCCATGATTTGATTTTTATCATTCGTGATTCGCGCATATAAACCATCTTCTCCATTTTCTAGAGTGGAGATAATTTCTTCAAAGGACACTTGACGCTTATTAATAGTAACTTCTCTGTTCTTTGTTACTATTGGATGGGTTTCTTTGTATTCCTTCTTGGTTTGATTTTTATCTGCTACGAATAGAATATAATCACTCATGTAAGTGAGGTATTGTGGTCTAAGTTGTTCCGCAGGTGTATTCGCTAGAAGATTATTTACATATGCAATGCGTTCTTCTGGAGTTTTTAAACTATAATCAAGTTTCAATATTTTTACCTTTCTATAAAGTAAATTACATTATTCTTAGATTATAGCACCTGTGTAATCACCTAGTCAATACCTTTTCTTAAAATATTTTAAAATTCTTTTAAGTAAATTACACTTTCTTGCCCAAAATCTATCCATGAAATGTTTTCTTGATAAATAAAATGATATATGGTATAATATATTTATCGAAAGGAGGAAGGAATGAATTATATTATTGCAATAATCTGCGGAATAGTGGCAAGTCTAGTCTTTGGATTGACTGTCCCTGTCGAGCAATTTTATTTAATTTGGTTTATTTATCTAATCACTTTCTTTGGAATGCTTATTTTTTCAACCTTGGAGGACATTAAAGATGGGATTTGCAAGTAGTTTTTGTACGCATATGCGCAATAGAAGTTTTCAATATATGGTTAGAAGTACATATGACCTGTTTGAAAATACTACTCCTAGTAGGGACTCCTATTCTTACAAAATCCCAGAAGTGCAATCCAAGAGAGTGGATAAAGGTGGGAAGAGTGCGGGCAAAGGTAAGGTAGCGGAGCCGAAGGATAAAAATGGTAAGGTTGTGCGGCCAGACACTTGCGTAGAGTATAATGGGGAGAAGAAGTATGTAGTTAGTGTAACTCCCAAGATGGTTTATTTTAGAGATGGTAAAAGAGTGATGGCTAGTAATGTAGTGGCTTTATCATAATATTTTTGGAAAATTGACTTTGGCGGGGAATGTGCTCGGGGAAAACCATTCTCCACAATTTCTCCACAATTATCCCACAACCCCGCCCCACCGCTTGACAGGCACCCTCGTCTATGCTACACTTCTGGAACCCCGTCCGACAGGAAACCTGGCCTGTGGAGGATTGACCCTCGGTCCCTGGTATGTCGCTTAATTCGTCCAACTCGATCACCTCCTTACACCTATTATTATACTCGTTTCCAGGTTTCGCGCAAGGGGTAAAATTAAGTAATTCTATTGCATTTTACTACTTGCAACGCAGAGACAAAACGGCTAGAATAGTACCTATCGGAAGGACGAAAGAACGGAGTAGTACCATGAAGCGTAACGACCTCACCGCCGACGAAAGAATGCTCTACATGCCTACGTGGGAACGCGTAGCGCTGGGCGCATTCTGCGCACTGTTGCCTATCGTGGGCAGTATCGTAGATATTGCACTCTAAGATCAGGGAGGTTTCTAAAATGTTCGCTGTCTCCGCTATCTGCTTGAACGGGTTTGCACACACTAAACTATTTCAACTGCGCATTGCTGCGCAACTCTATGCGCTAGCGCTTATTGTGAGCGGTTACAGAGTGGCTATTATTGAGGTGAGCTAAAATGTTGTTTGCGGAAGAGGCTAGAATGCTAACTGAAGATCATCGCCCCAAAGATGCAACGTTGGAAGAACTACTAGACGAAACGCACGACGCTATTTGGCAAGCGGTAGAGAATGGGGAATATTCTACCGCCGTTATTATCCGGCGTTTTGTTCCTAGAGACGTTCGCAAGGAGTACAAACTGAAAATGAAAAAAGAGCTGGGCTATCGCCTATCTTACGATTGGGATGAGTTGGGAAGCATTATTCATATCTGGTGGTAACTGTCCTGGGCGCGTGGGTTTCGTCCGCTCGCGCGCCCAACTATTACAAAACCGCAGGTGCTACGCTAGGAGCAGAGCCGAGGTCGGGCAGAAATTTTACACGACGCGAAAGCCGTTGTCAAGAGAAAAATCGCAAAAACTTTTTCTATTTTTGGGTTGCGCCCGAATCCCGCAACGTGCTATAATACTATTGTCAGCAGGGGAGAGGAAACCCCACCGAGGCTGACCCCCTTCCGCAAGGTGCGGGTTGGGGAACCTACCAGGGAAGGTACTGCAATGACGACCACGTATTACAGGGCTATGAATCACGAGGGCATTTGGAACCACACGTGGAGCACGTTTGATCGTCCCCGTGAGTTTTGCGAGCGAGACTTGCGAGATGCCTACAATAACGGGCATGAGTGCTTCATCGGGCATCCGACAAACGAGAAAGCCAGTGATGGGTTTTACAAAATCAGCTGGAAACCGTTTAACGGACAGTTCTAAACAATGAACCCTGCTACGGCGGGGTTTATTTTTCTACTTGCGCATTCCCCCGCTATCATGGTACAATTAACCTATCAGGTAGGAATCTAACGGAAGGACGAAAAATGATCAACGCGACGTTTACCCCGAAGTATGAACAGTGCGCTAACGTCATGGCGGACGTTTGCTATGGACTGGACGTGGACGCTAGGACGCTGCGCGACCTCACAATCTACTTTTGGAATGACTGCGCGGCTGCTCGCATTAAAGCCGAATCGGAAGCAGGCTTTATCATCGCCCGTTCAATTAGAAACGGGTACTTGCGAGGGCTGGAAGCCTAACAAAAGCGGGGACAATTCCCCGCTCACTTTTTGCGCAAGTGTTACCCTGGGCTAACATTCTAAGCCGATCTAACGCCCGATTTAAAATAAGGGCAAAACGCAAACCCCACCGCAGAACGGCTCTCATGGCCTCTCAGGGGTATTTTTCCAAAAGTCAACAAAAAGTTTTGACCTAAAAATGCGGCCAGAGTTACCTTAGGCTAACTCGCTCACGTTGGCTCTGGTGGCCTGTCAGATTGTATCCTGATCAGATAATATCGAACAAACGTTCGCCCGCACAAAAATAACACAATTGCAAAAAGCGAACAAACGTTCACCCCGAGGTTGGGCGAAAAATTTTAACACATGTGAACAGCGTTGTCAAGCATTTTTTTGTAAAATTTTTTCCTCCACAGAAAATTCACAATTCCCAAAAGTTAACCTTGGCTAACTTATTTTAATAATACTCTCCCATTGTAACTAAAGTTTACACTAGCGAAAACTCGCTGTCAAGTAAATCCACACAATCTCCACAATGTTATTTTTCTGATTAAAATGTGTTGTTTTTGTGCACTAAACCTTAAAAAATGTATCAATATTCATTAAAATGAATCAAAAAAGTGCTTGACAAACGCAAAAAGTTATGTTTTGCCTAGTCAAACGCGTGTTTTTGCCTACTCCTGGGCCAGGTTTTGCATAAAATGCCTTAAATTATGCAAAAATTCTCAATTTGACAGCCTATCCCCGCACGTGATACAATTATCTATTAAACAAAAAAAGTGTTACGAAAATAATAAATTGTAACACTAAAAAAGCGTTTTTTTAAATAATGAAGATTCTATGATTTTAATTATTCTAAAATGCCCACGCCCTATTTAGTGATAGTCTTTATTGCATCGGGAAAACAACGACACGGAAGGAAAACCGACAATGCGAAAGTTCATCGTTCTTGACACGGAAGCCACTAACACAGGTAAGGAAAGCGCCGCGCGGTTTGGCGTGGGCGCTAGCGTCTACGATCTGGGTTACGTTGTCGCAGATGCCACGGGCGCGGTTTACTATCAGAACCGAATCATCATCGCTGATACGTTCAATGATGCGGCGCTTATGCGTTCCGCCTACTATGCCGACAAGTTGCCGCAGTATTATCGCGAACTCGCCAACGGCTGCAAACTTATGACGATGCGGGACGCGCTCAAGACGCTACGCGACGATCTCCGCACCTATGACGTGAAAGACGTTTGGGCATATAACGCCCGTTTTGATGCGGACGCGCTCAATTCTAGCGTTTCGCAAGCGTCCAACGGTTTCGTACAGTGGGCGTTGCCCTACGGCGTGAAGTGGCGCGATATTATGCGCTACGCGCAGTCTACTATTTGCGCAACTAAAAAGTACCGCGCATGGTGCGAGGGGCGCGAACTGCTCACAAAAACGGGTAGGCCGCGCGTCACCGCCGAAGCTGTCTATCAATATGTGACGGGCGATCATGACTACGCCGAGGAACACACCGCACTATCTGATGCGCAAGACGAGTTAACGATTCTGCTTGCGTGCCTCAAGCGTAAACAAAAGATGCCGAAGCGCTTTAACTAAACAGTGATTGAGCCCACTAATGTGGGCTCTTTTTTTATCCAAGAGAGAACAAAAAAGTAGGGACGTGCGGCCTATGCTATCACGCACACCAAAACACGTCTGCGGGACAATGTGAGCCGTCCTCACGCCCTATTTTAGTTCTTTATGCGTCCTAACCCATCCCGCATGAAAACATGGCCTAGAATCGCTTTAGAATTCGTCAAAAAAAAGTTCTTGACGTGCGGCGGGCTATCGTGTATTATTACTAGTACAGGGACGGGCAAGGCAATACCCCGAGCGTCAACCTGGGCAAGTTCGGGGAAAGACTAGCCGCTACTATCCTCAAAAAAGAATAATATTATTCTTAAAATAGAATAATCCATCCCGCAAAAAGTTGTTGACAGCCCGCCCGCATGGGCGTAATATACTTGTTGTCAGGAGGGGCAAGGCAAGTCGGAAGGAGGAACCGCCCAGGTGCCCCGCAAGTATCTTGAGAAACCTATAACGAAAGGGGCCTACTATGGCAAAGACCAAGTACACGAATCGCGAAGCGCTGCACATGATCGTTACGTTCCTGCGCGACAACGGATGCACCGATCAGGACTTGATCGCAAAGGTTGACGCGATGGCAACCGCCGCGGACAAACGAGCGGAGAACGCAAAGAACGCTCCGCGCGCAAAGAGCAAGGAGACTTTGGAGAACGAAAAGCGCGCCCAAACCGCCGTTGAACTGATGCGGCAGCATGGCGAAGCGGTCACGGGTGAATGGATCGCCGAGCACGTTCCGGGGCTGTTCTCGCTTTCCGGTGCGAACGGTTGCATGCGAACCGCTGCGCGTCTGGGTTTGGTGGAGACGTGCGGGACGGTCAAGAACGCCGACGGCAAGCAGCGCACACTCTACCGTGTAATCTAACCTCTAGGGGATGGGCGAAAGTCCATCCCCCTTTTTTTTATCTGCAAGTTAGCCTATTCTAACTTTTTGCGGCAAGATCTCCACGCTATCCCGCACGCTAAAATGCCCGCAGGACGCCATGAGACGCCGCAGGACGGGCGTTTATTGTTTTCGAGTACTAGGATACTAGAGAACAAAAAGCGGGCTTCTCGCGGGCTTAGAATACCCCAAAAAAGTTTTGTGGAGATTCCTCCACAACTATTTACAATCCCGCCCGCATCCCTTATAGTAGTATCTGCAAGGGCAAGCAAGGCCATCCCCGAGTTGCCAACTTGAGCAGGTTCACGAGGACTCTATGCTGAAAAAGTTAACCAAAGTGAACAAACATGGCCGTGACGTTGACGTGGCGCCTATACGCCGATTTTCCATCGAACTGGCTTCTATACGCCCAACTTCCATCGTCCTGAATCCCGCAACTTAATTTGTCCCGCATACGCCGCAATTATACTGAACTGAGAATAATCCGCACTAAAAAAGTAGGGCCAGCATACGCCAGCCCTACGAGAAAGGAAAACATCCACTCCAACAACACAAACACGTCAGGAAGGAAACAACACGAAAGGAAACCAATCTATTGGAGGGATTTCCGTTATTTTCTTTTCTTGCTTAGTGTGATCTCATACGTATCATGTCCAAGAGAGAAAGAAATGATACGTTCTGGATTGCGGATTTCCGCATTATAAATACCATCCCAAATTTTTAGACTATCGAACAGAGTAGCAATCAACTGTCGCTTGATGGGGTCTTCCTTGCGGCGGACCGTCCTCTTCTTACTTCCACCCTTTACACCATTGGCTTTAGCCTTGGCGTTAAGCTCTTCGACTACTGGGTTAGATAGATAACCTTCGTCCACCAGCCACATATCAATTGCTTCTTTGTTTGACAGTCCATATGCGGACTTTGCCCGCTTAATGTCATCATCAGGGATGTTAACAGTTCGCTGTTTTCCATCTTTGTCCGCAAATGTATACTTCATTACTTTCCTTCTTTTGGGCTTCGCCCTACTTCGTTTGGATTACTAACACCTGTGCGGGAGGTTGACCAGGCTCTCCCGCCTACCCTACTCCTGGTAGCACGTCTGTTCTACTTAGGCGATAGTGAAGGTCGGCTTGTCCTTCTTACCCTCGCCCTCGATGCGGATGACCACATCATTCGCCACCAGATAACGCAGAGCCGAAGACATCTTCTGGGCAGAAACACCCATCGCCTCAGTCAGCTCAGCGTTGGTGTAAGCACCCTCGTGCTCAGACAGCCAAGTAGCCACAGAAGCACGGAACTCCGCAGCCTCCTTGTTCTCAGTCTTCTTGCGGGGCTTGGACAGCTGGGCGATGTACTTGTCAAACATCTCCACCAGGGCCTCAGCCTGTGCATCAGTCAGAGTGATCTCACCCTCAACCGCAGTCTTAGCCAGCTCGAACAGTTCCTTGCGGGTTGCCTTAGTCTCAGCCATTGTCTTTTCCTTTCTCTTGGCTTCCCTTGGGAGTTCCTCTCCCTTTCTGTACTTATATTATATCAGAAGGGGTTCTGGTTGTCAAGGAGGATTTTTCTTTTACCCTTCTGGGGTATCTCCTTCTTCTTTCCCCTTTCGATATACTTATTATAGCACAGAAAAACTTTATTGGTCAACAACAATCTTTATACGCCAATTTCCAAGAGAAGGAATAAAGGTTGACAATGTGCGGCAAATGTGATAAAATTAAAATTGAAAATGAAATTCCGCACAGTTTGAAAATGAAAATTGCGGACGTTCCTTGCGGGGATTGTTAAAATTGAAAATCAAATTTGAAAATGAAAAATGCGGACATAGGCTCCGCAACCATAAAATTTGAATCGTGTAAATTTACCTTGACGGCTTGTGTGGGGATGTGTTATGATCGTACAGCCCCGCTGTATCATCCACACATTTTACACATCTTCACTCTTATACCTCTTTATATAACGCTCCATTGCTTCAATATGAGCATTTGTACAGTATCTTACAAACGAAGCAAGGGGCATTTCTTTTTTATCAGCCCACTTCTCCCATCTTTCCTTCTGTTGGGGAGTGACTGTAATGCTAATCTTTTCTGTTTTATTTACAGCCACTTTTGTTTTCCTTTCACCAATAATTCAACTGACGTTCCAACTGTCTATTTCTTCGTCGCAAAAACATCAGTTCTTTGTTATCATCAACAATACTTAAAATATCATAAACCGTATATGCAATCAACACTACCATTGCGATAGTGCAAGTAATAAACAAAGGTAGATTAATTCCAAATCCACACAACCATGCAAACAATTCCAACACAAACAACATGCTAAGGAAACAACACCCTAGCAGTCTTAAAACGTGAACCACGTGATCCCCCTT